>JACCDX010701285.1_pt1 | contig 19816 bp, 18 predicted proteins | sample 7449681 | NCBI WGS metagenome assembly JACCDX01 (sample SAMN15323450, study PRJNA562643) | freshwater metagenome | isolation source: river surface water | place: USA:Blue River Watershed | collected 2017-08-18
CCCCCATGAAAATCGCTGTTGCCGGACTCGGCTATGTCGGCCTTGCCAATGCCGTGCTGTTGGCCCAACACCACGAGGTGGTGGCGCTTGACCTCGTGGCGCACAAGGTCGAGCGCGTCAACGCGCGCCTCTCACCCATTGAGGACGCCGACATCAGCGCCTTTTTGCGCGACAAACCCCTCCAACTGCGCGCGACCACGCAAGCCGCAGAGGCGTTCACGGGCGCGGATTATGTGATCATCGCCACCCCGACCGATTACGACCCTGAAACCAACTACTTCAACACGCGTAGCGTTGAGGCGGTCATTCGCGAGGTCATGCAACTCGCGCCGCAAGCGGTAATGGTGATCAAATCCACCGTTCCTGTGGGCTTCACACAAGAGGTACGCGCACGACTGGGCACCGACCGATTGATTTTTAGCCCCGAATTCCTGCGCGAAGGGCGCGCTTTGCACGATAACCTCTACCCCAGCCGCATCGTGGTGGGTGAGCGCAGCGAACGCGCCAAAACCTTCGCGCGCTTGTTGCAAGAGGGCGCGCTCAAGCCGGACATTCCCACCCTCTTGACCGACAGCACCGAGGCCGAGGCCATCAAGCTCTTTGCCAATACCTACTTGGCCATGCGGGTGGCGTACTTCAATGAACTCGACACCTATGCCGCCACCCACGGCCTCGACACGCGCCAGATCATTGACGGCGTGTGCTTAGACCCCCGGATTGGCTCGCACTACAACAACCCGAGCTTTGGCTACGGGGGCTATTGCCTGCCCAAGGACACCAAGCAACTGCTGGCGAACTACCAGCAAGTACCGCAATCGCTCATTGCCGCCATCGTCACCGCCAATAGCGTGCGCAAGGATTTTGTGGCCAACGACATTTTGTCGCAGCACCCGAAGACCGTGGGCATCTACCGACTCGTGATGAAGGCGGGCTCGGACAACTTCCGCGCCAGCAGCGTGCAAGGCATCATGAAACGCATCAAAGCCAAAGGGGTGCAGGTTTTGGTGTACGAACCCGTTTTACAAGAGGACACGTTTTTCCACTCGCCAGTCGTGCCCGACCTAGCGGCCTTCAAGGCGCAATGCGATCTGATTGTGGCCAATCGCGTCACGCCAGAACTCGAAGACGTGCGCGCCAAGGTCTACTCGCGCGACTTGTTCGGGCAGGATTGATGCGCATCGCCATCCTCACACGCCACTTCAGCCGCAGCGGCGGCGGGGCCGAGAGTTATGCAATTGCCATTGCCCAAGCGCTTGCGGCGCGCCATGAAGTGCATGTGTTCTGCCAAGAAAGCGACCGCCCCATTCCCGAACTGCACTACCACCCAGTCTGGCGGCTGAGCAAGCGGCCGCGTTGGTTAAACCAGCTCCTCTATTCAGCCATCACGGCTTGGCGCACTCGGACCGGATTCGACATCGTGCACAGCCATGAGCATGTCTGGCACGGTGACGTGCAAACCCTGCACGTGCGTTGCGTCTGGGAGGGCATCTTTGGCCAGCGCCAAGGCCTCCAACGCCTGCTGCGCTGGCTGCTCGTGCTCACGAGCCTGCGCCGCCTCACCTACCTTTGGCTCGAGCACGCGCGCATGCAGCCCCGAACGGGAAGACGGTTGATTTTTGCCTCTGCCCCGCTGCAGCAGGAGTTCCTGCGCCAATACCCCCAAGTGGCCGCGTTGTGCGACATCATCCCCCCGGCGGTGACCCTGCCCGCGCAGCCGCCTGACCGTGCCGCCAGTCGGGCGCAACTCGGTTGGTCGCCCGATACCCCATGGCTACTCTTTGTGGCCAATGATTACGCCCGCAAAGGCCTCGACTGCTTGCTCCAAGCCCTGACCCAACTGCCCCCCGAGGTGCAGTTGGCCGTCGTCGGCCAGAACCATCAGCAGGCGCGCTATCAGGCCAAAGCCCAGGCCCTGGGCCTGGCAGGGCGCGTGCATTTTTTCGGCCCTCAGGCGGACCTCTCGCCCTTTTATGCCGCCGCCGATGGCCTTGCGCACCCCACTCTGGAGGACAGCTTTGGCATGGTCGTGCTCGAAGCCATGGCCTACGCGCTCCCTGTGGTGGTGAGCGGTCCGACGCACTGTGGGTTATCCACCCAACTCACCTCGGGCGTGCAGGCTCTCTTGCTGGACGACCCGCAAAACCCCACCGCGCTGGCCAGCGCGCTCGCGCAGATGCTCAAGGACACCGCCTTGCGCGCTCGCTTGCGCGAGGCCGGCCTCGCCCTCGCCCGCGAGATGAGCTGGACGCAGGCCGCCCTAAAATATGAACGTAACTTTGAGGCGTCTTTGCGCCAGCGCGTTGGCGCCTAGGCTTAGCCCGGCTCCTGCCCCTCTTTTGAAGTGGATTCGCCATGAATTTTGATTACTCGGTTACTTTTGCGACCTACAACGCATCCCACTTCACCAAGCAATGCGTGGAAAGCTTGGTTCGCACGGGAACTCCCTTGGAGCGCCTGGTGGTTGTCGACAACGCCTCGTCAGACGACACCCGGGAATATCTCGCAACGCTACCGCTGGGTGGGCGCATCTTCAATCACGGCAACTTTGCTTGCGGTGTCGCGTGGAACCAAGGCATCCTGCACTTTCAATCGGAATGGACCATCGTGATGAACAACGACTTGTTGGTCAGCTCTGGATGGGTCGAGGATCTGATTGGCACGGCCATTGCTCACAACCTCAAGATCATCGCCCCCGCCCGCGTGGACGGCGAGCTCGATTACGACTTTGACGCTTTCAGTGCGCAAGCGCGCCAAACCATGGGCCAAGTGCTTCGCTCACCGGCTGAGGATGCGGTGTGCATGTGCATTCACCGCTCTGTCTTCCAAGACGTTGGATTTTTCCGCGCCACCCCCAGCATGCTGGGGTTTGAAGACGCCATCTTCTTCCACGATGTGCGAAAAGCCAAAGTGGCCCGCGGCATTACGGGCAAAACCTGGCTCCACCACTTCGGATCGGTCACCCAAAAGTGGATGAAAAAATCCATGGGCTTGCGTGAATCCGATGATTTGGTCAAGCACAACGACCGGCGCATTCTCAACCAAGGTTGGCTTGAGCGCAAATTGGAACGCCATCAGCGCAAGAAGTTGACTCGCCAATGGCGTGACGCCGAGTTGAAACAATACGGCATGACGCTTTTTGCTGACCGCTTCAATGGTGAGTTTCACTGGCGCTAAACGCTCTTTTTGACATGCAAGACAAGACAACCGTGCTCACTCACACATCTGAGGTGGATGCCGTCAAAGTGAGCGTGATTGTCTTGACGTACCGCCAAGCGGAGGTGGTTCAAGCGTGCTTAGCGTCTTTTTTTGCGCAAACACTCTCCTCATTCCAATTGGTGGTGAGCGATGACGCATCCCCTGACGAAACCTGGTCCGTGATCGAAACCGTTTGCCAAACGGCCCCGCCCGGTATACGCCTATCGCTCAACCGCAACCCCCGCAACTTGGGCATCGTGGGCAACTACAACCGCGCATTGGCGCTGTGCGATGGTGATGTGATTTTCAGTGCCGCTGGCGACGATGTGTCACTGCCCCACCGACTCCACCGTTGCGTTGAGCGCTGGCTGGAAACCGGACAGCGTTTTGACTTGGTGGCGACTGACTTGGTGGATATGGCCTACGACGGCGAAAGACTTGGCGACAAACCCATTGATACGCTGGAGCATTGGGACTGGCAACGTTGGATGCGAGAGCGTCCTTATCACGCTGGCGCAAGCCATATGGTGACGCGCCGACTCGTTGAACTGGCCCCTATGCGTGAAGACGCCATGCTCGAAGACCAGTGTTTGTTTTTCCGCGCGCTCCTGATGGGTGGCGCCTTACGGGTGGCAGAGCCCTTGGTGTTGCACCGCCGTGGCGGCGTCTCTACCCAACCCTCACCCCGCAATTACGATGGCAAGCGAGCGGATATTCTGAAGTCTGCGCGTCAATCGATGGCTGAGTTCAATCAGTACCTCCAAGATGCCCAGCGCCTCAACGCGCCCGAATCGCTAAAGGATTTCCTGCGCCGCCAAATTGACACCACGGCGTTCATCCAAGCGTGTCTGGGTGCTCAGGGACGAAGCGAGAGTCTGGCCTGCTTGTGGCAATACCCTCAGGTGGCATGGCGCAAGAAACTGCGCTATGGTTTGTTTGTGGTTTTGTCTGGCCTCTATCGCTTAGGCTATGCCATCAAACGATTCCTCAAAGGGAACTGAAATGATTCATCCTTCTGCTGTCGTCTCCCCTCGCGCGAAATTGGGGGAAAACGTGCAAATTGGCGCGTTTTGTTTGATTCACGACGATGTGGAAATTGGCGACAACTGCGAGATTCAGGCTTACTGTGAGCTCGGCGTTGCAACCCCGCTGGCCGAGGGACCTTTGGTGATTGGCTCAAACAGCCTCATTCGATCGCACAGCGTGTTTTATCGGGGGTCTGTGTTTGGATCAGATTTAAAAACAGGTCACCACGTCTGCGTCAGAGAAAAAACAAGAGCTGGCGTTTCATTTCAAATTGGTACACAAACAGAGATACAAGGAGACTGCCAAATTGGAAGCTATGTACGCTTTCAAAGCAAAGTTTTTGTGCCACAAAGAACTGACATCCGTGACTTTGTTTGGCTATTTCCGTCAGTTGTTATTACCAATGACCGCAATCCGCCAAGCGATGATTGGTTAGGCGTCGTCATCGAGGCTTATGCTGCAGTTGGAGCGGCATCAGTTGTCCTGCCCGGCGTCAAGATAGGCCAACACAGCCTCGTTGCAGCGCACAGCACGGTCACACGAAATGTAGACTCACACACTTTGGTTCGTGGCACGCCTGCCAGGGCTGTTTCTCACACCAGCGATGTTTTATTTAAAGATGGCAGCAATGAACCTGCCTACCCCTGGACACGCCACTTTCACCGAGGCTACCCGCCCGAGGTCGTTGCGCGCTGGCTCAATGGAGAGGATTATGCAAAGACTTGACCAATGTCAGATTGTGGCGCTACCCAAGATCAGTGATCCGCGCGGTAACCTCACCTTTGTCGAAGCGGGGCGCCACATTCCGTTTGACATTCAGCGCGTTTACTACCTGTACGATGTTCCGGGCGGTGCGGAGCGAGGGGGGCATGCCCACAAAGCTTTGCACCAATTGATCATTGCCATGTCGGGTTCATTCGATGTGCACTTGGACGATGGTCAGCGAAAAAAAACGGTACACCTCAATCGCAGCTATGTGGGACTGTATGTGTGCCCCTATATTTGGCGCGAGTTGGATAACTTCTCCTCAGGAGCCGTCTGTATGGTGCTGGCCTCTAACTTTTACGACGAAGCAGACTACTTTCGCGACTACAACCAGTTCCTGCGGGAGATCCCTCAATGACCTCGCCCCCCACCGTGAAGTTTCTGGATTTAGAGCGCTTGCATCGCGACATCAGCGCAGAGCTCGAACAAGCCTGCTCGACGGTCATTCGGTCTGGGCACTACATCATGGGGCCCGAACTAGAGGCTTTTGAATTGGAGTTCGCCCAGTACTGTGGCGTCGACCATTGTCTAGGAGTGGCCAACGGGCTCGATGCCCTGCGGTTGCTGCTCATGGCCTATGGCATTGGGCCTGGCGATGAAGTTTTGGTACCGTCCAACACCTTCATTGCCACTTGGCTGGCTGTTTCCCAATGTGGCGCGACACCCGTGGGAGTTGAGCCAAGTTCGGGGCTATTCAATATGTGTCCGAGTGAATTGGCGCAAAAAATCACGCCACGCACCCGGGCCATCATTCCCGTGCACCTCTACGGTCAAACGGCCGAAATGGATGCCATCATGGCCGTGGCGAATCAGCATGGTTTGATCGTCATCGAGGATGCCGCGCAATCCCAAGGCGCCACCTATCATGGGCGTCGCTCCGGAAGCCTGGGGCACGCGGCAGCCACGAGCTTTTATCCTGGCAAAAATTTGGGGGCGTTGGGCGACGCTGGCGCAGTCTTGACCTCCGACGCCCACATCGCCGCGCGGGTTCGCATGTTGCGCAATTACGGCTCTGCGGTGAAATACCAACACGACTGGGTAGGCCTCAACAGCCGTTTGGATGAAATCCAAGCGGCCATGCTGCGTGTGAAACTTCGGCACTTGGATACTTGGAATACGGCGCGCCAGCGTGTGGCCGATTTTTACGGCACCCACATTTCAAACCCTTGCGTGGCACTCCCGCAAACCCCGGCTCATATGCGTTCGGTGTGGCATTTGTTTGTCGTTCGCACCCCCCACCGCGATGCGTTATCGGCTTTTTTGGCTCGAGGGGGGGTTCATTGTCTGATTCATTACCCCATCCCACCGCACCGCCAAAAGTGTTATCCCGAGTTTGCTGGCGTGCATTTCCCCACGGCTGAAGCCATGGCGGCGGAAGTTCTGAGCCTGCCCATCTCGCCCGTCATGAGCGATGCGGAAATGTCCCACGTGGTGTCGATGGTGAACCAATTTGATCCGCTTGAGCACGCGTGAGTTACAAAACCGAAGCCAGTTACCGCCCCGACATTGACGGATTGCGTGCCTTCGCAGTCCTCTCGGTCGTTTTGTTTCACGCTTTCCCCGATGTGATTCCCGCCGGGTTTACCGGCGTGGATGTGTTCTTTGTCATCTCGGGGTTTTTGATTACTGGAATTCTTTGGCGCGAACTCCAGACCCCACATTTTTCACTCCGCCTCTTTTACGCTCGCAGGGTTCGCCGTATCTTTCCCGTGCTGATTCTGGTGCTCTTGGCATCACTCGGCTTTGGTTGGTGGGTCTTGTTTGCTGACGAGTACAAACAACTGGGTAACCACACCCTGCGGGCGGGACTGTTTTTATCGAACTTTGCGCTTTGGCGCGAATCGGGCTATTTCGACGCCCAAGCCGAGCTCAAACCTTTGTTGCACTTATGGTCTCTGGCCATTGAGGAGCAGTTCTACATTCTGTGGCCGGGTGTGCTGTGGCTGTTGCACCGACGTTCGCGTCGGCCTCTGTTTTGGATCTTCGCCCTCCTCATGACCTCCATGGTTTGGAATCTCTACCAAAGCCAGCGCGATCCCACCCACGACTTTTATTCACCTCTGACTCGGTTCTGGGAGTTGATGGCAGGCGGCCTTCTGGCGGTGGCCTGGCCACGCCTGCAGCACCGACTGAGCCCTTCTCACAAACGTATGGCGGGCCTTCTGGCCGTCGCTCTGCTCTTGGCGGGGCTCGTCCTACCGCATGAGGCCAAAGTCTATCCAAGCGGCTGGGCGCTCCTGCCGGTTCTCGGCGCCTGTCTCGTGATTCTCTCCGAGGGCAGCTTCACGCCTCTGCAGCGCGCCCTCACCCACCCGTTGTCTTTGTGGATTGGCGAGATCAGCTATGCGCTCTACCTGTGGCATTGGCCTCTTTTGTCTTTCGCGCGAATCATTGAAGGGGAAACACCACATCTCGCGCTTAGGGTCGCACTCGTGGTGGTTGCCTTTCTCCTGGCCGCCGCCAGTGCGCGGTATGTGGAGCGCTTTTATCGGCACGGTCCGGTAAGGCGCGGACGCATCGCATTTTTATGCGGCGCCATGGTGTTCACGGCCACGATGGGATACATGGTGAACCGGGCTGATGGCTACGATCAGCGCCGATTGACGGGTGAGGCTTTCATCGCGCATGCGGGTTCTATTGGGCACGATGAGTTTCACCAACTGGTGTTTAATCGTTATTACCCCTGCGCCAATTCAAAGGTGCTCGCAGACGCAGGCGACTGGATGGGTTTGAAGCGTTGCTTTCAATCCAAGCCCGACGGCCCCATCGACCTACTGCTTCTAGGGGACAGTCACGCCGAGCACCTGTTCCCGGGGTTCGCCCAGGCACTCCCGGACGTGAATGTGGTGTTCTATGGCAAAGCGGGTTTGCCGCTTCACGATAACCCCAACTACGCCGTCATTTTCGACACCATCCTGAACACGCCAGAACCCTATCCGGTGCTCATCAGTGCGATGTGGCACGCCCGAGTCAAAGAGGTCGGGGCGCAGTCCAAACTCTCCGTGAAATTATCCGAGACCCTCCAACGCCTTGAAGCCGCGGGAAAGCCCGTGTATTTGGTCGATGATGTCTACCAATTTCAATTTGACCCGCAGCGCTGCAAGTACTTGCGTCCGCTCAGCGGCAGCGCCACCTGTAGTGCGCCGCGCGCACTTTATGAGAGCCAGTTTGCCAAGTACCTCCCAGAACTCCAAGCGGTGGCACAACAGCACCCCAAAGCCACTTTCCTCACGGTGAAGGATGTCCTCTGCGACGCCCAATCGTGCAGCATGCTCCATGCGCAACGCATGGCTTATCGGGACAATAACCATTTGAGCCTCGAAGGCTCGACCGCCGTGGTTCAGACCCTGCTAGTACAAGCCCCGCAGTTGCGAAGCCTTAGCGCTAAGCCTTGAGAGTCGGGCTTGTGGGCGTTTGCGCCAACACCTGCCAGTAATAGCCAAACAAACGCTGGCTAAATGCTTTGCGTCCGCAGATCCCGAGCACGGTTTGTCGAGACAAGGCTGGATTGTGGTGTATTTCACCTCGGTGCAATCGATTCAATGTCTGCGCAATGGCATGAATATCCTTGACGGCCACGACCTGGCCAACTTCTGCCGATTGAATGATGTCTTCTGTTCCCCCGTGACGCGTGGCCACCACATACAAGCCACTCGCCATCGCTTCCAACACGGAGACCGGCAATCCTTCAGCAATGCTGGTTTGAAGATAGATTTGATTTTCAACGAGTTTCGCATTAACTTCCGCGCGCGAAACTTTACCGATCAATTGCGTGTGCTCACTAAGGCCAAGTTGTTGCACGAGGGCTTTGATTTCTTCACCTTGCTCACCCCAAGCCTCCCACCCGATGATCGTGAGGCGAAATTCAATTCCCATTTGCTTGATGAGTTGCAGAGAGCGCAACAGGGTCGGGTAATCTTTCAAAAATGATGCTGCACCAATGGTGACTAGCCTGAGCAGTCCGCCTGGCGCATAGCTTTTGCAAACCTCTGGAAATAAAATTTCATCTACTAGGTTGTAGGTTAAGTTGAGGTCACACGCAATCTCACTGAGCCCTAACTGCCTGACCTTATCAGAGCTCACCGACAACACCATATCCGCGTTCTCAAACGCCTCGCGCACGGACTGACGCAAGTGCGGGGGAAAGTTCTGGAGTGCAAATGGCATGTGCTCGGTAATCACGTAAGGAATTCCGAACTTCTTTTTCAATTCATGGGCCAGTAATCCTCCAAGGTCGACGGACTGCGCGTGCACCAAATCTGGCAACCATCCCGCCCTTCCCATGGCTTCTATGCGCTGCACATGCGCCGCCAAACGAGCTTTCAGTTTGCGCCCTCGGGTGAAACCCCATGCGTTCGAAAAACTGACAATCTCTGTCAAACCCTTGAAGTTGCTCTGTTGCATTTTTTCGCAAGGCTGCAAATTCATGCTTTTTTCCCAAAACCGCCGTAAACCCTTGAATCGTGTCGTCCCACTGTACGCTGGCGTATCTGGCTGTTTGCGCATGACCCAAACCCGCGTATCGAAATCTTGTATAGCCAGAAGTGCCTGCTCCCTGAAAAAGCAGCCTCGCAAGGCATCCTCCGGTGAGGGATACCACGACGGAATGACCAGTAGCTTAGGAAAGGCAGTCATTGCTTCAAAAAATAAATTATTTAAGCTTATTTTTTTAACATCCATATCTTCATTTGTAACTAACTTTAGGCTTTAAATCAACGGCAATTTATTCATGTAGGCGATGGCGTCAGGGGTTGAGCCCGTTGAAAACGTCGCTTGGGTGGCTCCGACCGGCGTGGGCTCTCAAGAGGCGAAGGGCTTCTGTGCCTTGGGTGCCATGATGCTTAGCCCGGGGTCGGGTGTAGCCGGTTGTTTGCCGCGACGTGAAGCTGTCGCTTAAACCTAAAATGGCTCGTTTACAAACAAGCCCAATGACTGCCAAATCCACCACGCCACTGAGTCGCCGATTGCTGCGCTGCTGGGGTCATTTCCGAACACCCGTCTCTGCTTGGGTCCTGGCGGTGATGGGCGTGGTGACGGTGTCGGTCACCGAGCCTCTGGTTCCCGCGCTTCTCAAACCATTGTTGGACAAAGGGTTTGTGGGGGGAGAACTCAACCCTTGGTTGATCCCTGTTGCACTGGTGGGGCTGTTTTTGTTGCGGGGGATGGGTTCCTTTACCGCGCAAATCGCACTGGCCAAAATCGCCAACACGGGCGTACTGCGTTTGCGCATGCAATTGTTCGCCAAGTTGCAATCGGCTCACCCGAGCTTGTTTCGCAACGAGAGTTCGAGTGCGATCAGTAACACCATGATTCATGAGGTGCAGGTTGGTGCAGGCGTCATGGTCAATACGCTATTGACCCTGGGACGCGATACCCTGACCCTGATCACCTTGATGGCCTATTTGCTTTATCTGAACTGGCAATTGATCCTGATCGTCACTGTATTGTTTCCCATGCTTTTTCTGACCATTCGGATGGCGACTCGCCGTTTGGGTCGGATCAATCGAGAAATGCTGGGTGCCGTGGATGAATTGGCTTACACCCTGGAAGAAAATGTTCTAGCGCATCAGGAAATTCGACTTCAAGGTGCCCAGCGTCAGCAGTCCTCCAGATTTGCGATGCAGGCCGAGAGCCTGATGCGTCTGGTCATGAAATCCATGACCTCTTCCGCGCTCATCACGCCCATGACGCAACTGATGTCTGCGATTGCATTGTCGTGCGTGATCAGTTTTGCCCTGCTCCAGAGTAGCTTGCAAGGCACGTCTGTGGGAAGCTTTGCCGCTTTTGTGACAGGCATGCTCATGCTGATTGCCCCCATCAAGCACCTCTCGGAGGTCGCCGGGCCGCTCACGCGCAGTTTGGCCTCCTTGGAGCGCGCTTTTGATTTTCTCGATCAACACCAAGACGAATCGGGCGGCCACCATCAGCCCGACCGTGTTCAGGGCGCCATCGCCTTTGAGAATGTCAGCGTGCGTTATCCTGGCACAGAGCAATCCGTGGTCACCCAACTCGATCTTCGGGTTGAATCGGGTGAAACGGTGGCTTTTGTGGGGGCTTCGGGCTCGGGCAAAACCACTTTGGTCAACCTTTTGCCCCGGTGGGTGGACTACACCGAGGGGAGTATCCGCATCGATGGCGTTGAGCTGCGCGAGTTTGAACTGGGTGCATTGCGCCAACAAATCGCCATGGTCAGCCAACATGTGGTGATTTTGAACGACACCCTTTTTCACAACGTCTGTCTGGGTCAGGTCCAAGATCGGGAGCGCGCGTTGGCGTGTTTGCAATCGGCCAATTTGGGCGACTGGCTGTCACAACAAGAACTGGGGATGGACACGCGGGTGGGGCATAACGCGTCACAGTTGTCGGGAGGGCAACGTCAGCGTCTGGCGATCGCGCGTGCCATGTACAAGAATGCGCCCATTTTGATTCTGGACGAGGCCACTTCCGCACTCGACAATGAATCGGAGCGTCTGGTTCAAGACGCGCTCGCCCGTTTGAGCCAAGGGCGAACCACTTTGGTGATCGCACACCGACTCTCCACCATCGAGCATGCCGATCGAATTGTGGTGATGGAGCGGGGTCGCATCGTGGAAATGGGGCGTCACGCGGATCTGATGCAGCGCCAAGGCGTCTATTGGAATTACGTTCGAATGGGTGAGCGCACCGGCACCTGAGCGATGAGGGCGCGCACCCCCTCTAAGAATTCTTCTTTTTCAGGATTGACCAAGCACCGCACCCAGGGATGGTCGTGCCATGAGGTCACCTCTCGGTAAGTCAACCAGCACAGGGTTGGTTTGTGTAAGGCCACGGCCATGTGGTAGGGGCCCGAATCGGTCGATACAAACACATCGCAGGCGTCAATGGCCGCTGGCAGACTTTGCATATTGGTCTTGCCTGCCAAATTGATGATTTGAGCGGGAACGGCGTCGACGTGCTGCAAGGCTTGAATGAACGATTCATTGATGGCGTTTTCATCGGGAGCGCCGGTGAGCACCAGTTCAATGGCTTGCGTTTCCTGTAATGCCTTGAAATACAGGGCCAAAGGTTCCATCGCCATTCGTTTGTGCGCCGCGCCAGGGGTTGCGCAACCAATGTTGAGGCCGATCCGCAATACCCCATCCTGAGTCCGTTCAGGCAAAAGCGCCGCGACTGAGGGGACCACGCGCGGATCGGCACGCAACTCGATGGCCGTGCTGTCTCTGGCAATTCCAAGCGCATCCAAGACCACAAAATCGCGCCAGGTGTAATCAAAGGGAACGGTTAAGCCGTACTTCGCGACAAATTCGCGCGTCGAAGGTGCCGTGTGGCTGTAGTACCAATTGCGCGTCGGAAATTGGTGAATGCCCAAACTCTGCGCGCCGGCAGCCCATGCAGCCACTCGGGTGACGATGGCGGTTCGCGTTCCCGCCCATTCAAAGTCAATGACCCAATCCGGTTGTATCCGCTTGGCGATCTCCCAGACCTGCTTCCAGATACGGCGATTGGAGACTCTTTTGGCGTGAGCCAGGTTTGGGTTGCCTTCTCGAATGGTGACAAAAGAGGCACTGTGGAGCAAGTGGTGGTTTTGAATCAAGGCTTCGCTGGGGTATCCCGCATGCTTGCTTAAAAATAACAAGTGCAACTCTACATCCGGGTAATGATTCTTCAATGCTCGCCACGCCGCACTGCTACGCAGAATATCGCCAATGCCCATGCTGTGGGCCTTGACCATGAGGATTCGTTTGGGCTCACGAAACTGCGGGGAGAGGGACATTGGCGAATACTGCCTTTGGATATCGTTCGAGTCTAGCCTCGTCTGTCTTCATAGCGCGTGAGCAACTTGAGCAGCATTTGGATTGGGTTTGTGGCGCAGGCGACCATGACTCGGGGGAGTTGCCAGCGGTCGTGCGTGGGCCAGGCACGACCTCGTCGCATCGTGGTGGCGGTGAGGTAGCCGGCCTGGCGCGCCATGTCGGCATGGACGGGGTTCATGCGGCCATAGGGGTAGCAAAAGTGACGTACCGGCACATGGAGTCCGTCCTCGAGCGCCAAGCGGGAGTCCCGCATTTCACGCTGGGCGGTGATGTCATCACAGGTTTGCAAATCGACGTGTCGGCAGGTGTGGGACCCCACATCCATGCCCCCGTCTAGCCAGCGTCGCCACTCCTCAAGATTCATGAGGGGTTGGGTGGCAACAAAACCGTCGTCCCAAGCATTGGTTTTCCCAATCAAATCGCTCACCGCGTAACAGGTGGCCGTGTGGCCGTAGCGTTGCAGGATGGGAAGCGCGTGATCCAGGTTGTTGCGGTACCCGTCGTCAAAGGTGATGCCCACCACCCGACCGGTTTTTTCGCCGCTGAGGTAGGGTTCGAGGTCTCGCATGGAGAGCCCTTGAAAGCCCAGCATGCGCAAAAGGGCCATTTGCCATGCGAAGCTTTGGGGGGCGACCACCAGCCCGCGCAAAGGGGTGCCTCGCGCGGGGGGGGTATCAATTTGGTGATACACCAAAATGGGAATGGGCGCTTGCATGGTCGAACTCATTCGCCGCAAGCCACAGACAAGAAGGCCGTCATTTGCATTCTCCCGCCCGATAAGCCGCAAAAGAGCTGGCCTGTGCATCCTTAGCCGAGAGTGTGGGGGGGCCACTCAACGCGTGGAGCGGCCAAGCGATGTTGAGCTCAGGATCGTCCCAGCGCAGGCTACGCTCATGCGCTGGCGCATAGTAGTCGGTGGTTTTATAGAGAAATTCAGCCCGCTCGCTGGTGACCAGAAATCCATGGGCGAGCCCGGCGGGAATCCAAAGCTGCCGCTTATTCTCGGCGGAGAGCTCTAGGCCATACCACTGCCCAAAAGTGGGTGAGCTGCGCCGGATGTCCACCGCCACGTCAAACACCGCGCCTTGGGTAACGCGCACGAGTTTGCCTTGGGGCTGCTCGACCTGATAGTGCAGGCCGCGCAGCACGCCTTGGGCTGAGAGGCTGTGGTTATCTTGCACAAAGTGGGGCGGCACGCCGGTTGCCTCGGCAAAGTCGCGCGCGTTAAAGCTCTCATAGAAAAAACCACGCGCGTCGCCAAACACTTTAGGCTCGAGCATCAAAACGCCGGGCAGGGGGGTTGGGGTGACCTGATAGGGCATGGCTTAATGGCGCAGGAGTTGTAGGAGGTACTGGCCATAGCCGTTCTTGGCCAGAGGCGCTGCCAGCTTCTCCAGCGCGGCCGCATCAATCCAGCGTTGGTGGTAGGCAATCTCTTCTGGGCAAGCCACCATGAGCCCTTGACGCTTTTGCAAAGTGGCAATAAAGCTGGCTGCTTCGAGCAAGCTGTCGTGGGTGCCGGTATCGAGCCAAGCATAGCCACGCCCCATGATCTCCACGGAGAGTTCACCTTGGCTGAGGTACTGGCGATTGACATCCGTGATTTCGAGCTCGCCGCGAGCGGAGGGGCGAATATGGGCCGCGATGTCGCACACCTGCGCGTCATAAAAATACAGACCCGTGACGGCATAGTTGCTCTTGGGCTGCTGGGGTTTTTCCTCAATGCTGATCGCCCGCTGCGCGTCATCAAATGCAACCACGCCATAGCGCTCGGGGTCGTGCACATGGTAGGCAAAGACCGTTGCCCCCTGTTGCCTTGCTTGGGCTTGCTGCAACTGCTTGACCAAATCGTGGCCGTAGAAAATGTTGTCCCCTAAGACTAGAGCGCTGGGGTGGCCGCCGATGAAGGCACGCCCGATCAGAAAGGCCTGCGCCAGGCCATCGGGGCTGGGCTGCACGGCGTACTGCAAATTCATGCCCCATTGCGAGCCATCGCCCAACAGTTCGGCAAACCGTGGCGTATCTTGCGGTGTCGAGATGACCAAGACATCGCGGATACCCGCGAGCATGAGGGTGGTGAGCGGGTAGTACACCATGGGTTTGTCGTACACGGGCATGAGTTGTTTGCTCACCGCCTGCGTGACGGGGTAGAGGCGCGTGCCAGAACCTCCCGCCAGAATGATGCCTTTGCGTGTGCTCATGCCGAAACTCCTAACAACTCGTCCAAAGTGGCGTCAATGCCCTCACGCCAAGCGCGTGGTGCGATCCCCCACTGATTGCGCAGTTTCTGGCAATCCAAGCGTGAGTTCAGGGGACGCTGGGCGGCTACAGGATACTCCGCTGAGGAAATGGGGGTCACTGTGGCGGGAGTGGTGCGCAGCAGCACGCCACGCCGCGAGGCCCCTTCGATCACATAGCAGGCATACGCTTGCCAGTGGGTCTCTCCCGCCGCAGCCGCGTGGTAGAGGCCCCAACGCGTGTCCTCTGCGGGGGCCGCATGAAGGGACTGCAAGGCCGTCACGGTCCATTGCGCGAGCCATGGCGCGGGGGTGGGGGCCCCCCACTGGTCGGCCACCACCCGTAAGCTCTCCCGTTCAGCGGCCAAGCGCAACATGGTTTTGAGAAAGTTTTGCCCATGGGCGCTGACCACCCAACTCGTGCGCAGGATCAGGTGACGGGGGAGGGCTTGTGCGATCGCGCGCTCACCGGCGAGCTTGCTGTGCCCATAGACGCTCAAGGGCGCGGGGGGGTCGGTCTCGCGCCAGGGCTTCTCACCCGAGCCATCAAACACATAATCCGAGCTGTAGTGCACCAAGCAAGCACCCCGTGTGGCACACCAACTGGCGAGTACGCCGGGCGATTGCGCATTCACCGCCATCGCCACTTCGGGTTCTGCCTGCGCACGATCGACGGCGGTGTAGGCCGCCGCATTGACCACCACGGTGGGCGCGCCCTCTGCGGCCAAAGCGTCTAGGCGTGCGGCCAAGGACTCCGGTTCGGCAAGATTGATCGCGGACCGGTCGAATGCGCGGCAGGATCCCCACTGCGGCAAGACCCGACGCAGGGCGTGCCCAACTTGTCCGTTCGAGCCCAGCAGCCAAATGTGGGGCTTGGCCATGCTTTAACCGCCGTACTGCTGGCCCACCCAGTCGCGATACGCGCCACTGGTGACTTGTGCCACCCATTCGGGGTGGTCGAGGTACCACTGCACCGTTTTGCGGATACCGGATTCAAAGGTCTCTGCGGGGCGCCAGCCCAGCTCGCGCTCGATTTTGCGCGCGTCCATGGCGTAGCGTCGGTCGTGGCCGGGGCGATCCTTGACGAAAGTGATTTGGGATCGATAGGAGGCCCCATCGGCACGCGGACGCAAGGCATCGAGGGTGTCGCACAGGGTGTGCACCACTTCGAGATTGGGCTTCTCGTTCCAGCCCCCAATGTTGTAGGTCTCTCCCACACGGCCCGCCGCCAGCACCCGCATGATGGCCTGGCAGTGATCCGTGACATACAGCCAGTCGCGCACTTGTTGGCCATCACCGTAGATCGGCACTGGCTTTCCGGCCAAGGCATTGTGAATGACCAGGGGAATGAGCTTTTCCGGGAAGTGGTAAGGGCCGTAGTTGTTGGAGCAATTGGTGGTGAGTACTGGCAAGCCATAGGTGTGGTGCCAAGCCCGCACCAAATGGTCGCTCGCGGCTTTGCTGGCCGAATAGGGGCTATTGGGCCAATAGGGATTCAACTCGGTGAAGGGGGGATCTTGGGGCGCCAAGCTGCCAAAGACTTCGTCGGTGGAGACATGGAGAAACCGAAAGTCCGCCTGCGCCTGTGCGTCGAGGGTTGACCAGTAGCCCCGCACGCATTCCAGCAAGTTGAACGTGCCCACGATATTGGTCTGAATGAATTCGCCGGGCCCGTGGATGGAGCGATCGACATGACTCTCTGCGGCGAAATTGAGCACGGCTCGAGGCCGGTGCTTCGCCAACAGTCGTTGGACCTGCTCACGATCGCCAATGTCGCCTTGGACGAACTCATGGCGCGGATCGTTCTCAAACGCGGCCAAGTTATGACGGTTACCTGCGTAGGTCAGTTTGTCCAAATTGACCAGCCGCTCGGACTCGGTCGCAAGCCAGCTGTGAACAAAGTTACTGCCGATAAAGCCGGCACAGCCGGTAACAAGAAGGGTCATATCCGCATTTTAGGGACGATCAGACGCCCCCGAACCGTCGCTCACGTCCCTGAAACCATTCGACGGCAGCAGTGAGTTCGCGCGGGGAAAAGTCAGGCCAAAGGGTATCGGTGAAATAAAGCTCAGCATAGGCGGCTTGCCAAAGCAAAAAATTGCTGATGCGGGACTCGCCCCCCGTGCGGATGAGCAAGTCGGGTTCGGGCATCTCGCCGGTACTGAGGTAGGCGCCGAGCTCGGCTTCCTCGAGCTCGTCAATGGCGCGCCCCGGATGCGCAGCCTGCCAACGCTTGACCGCTTGCACGATATCCCAGCGCCCGCCGTAATTGGCCGCCAAACTCAAAACGATGGTTGTGTTCTGCGCGGTGGTCTGCTCGGCTTGCGCGATGCGTTGTTGCAAGCCTTCAGGAAAGCGGGATTGATCGCCCAACACCCGCAACCGCACGCCCTGGCGCTGCATCTCCGGCATTTCCGCTTCCAGGTACTGCACAAACAAGGCCATGAGGGAAGCGATTTCATCGGCCGGGCGAGCCCAATTTTCGGTACTAAACGCAAACAGGGTGAGATGCCCCACGCCCAAATCGACGCAGCTGCGCACCAAATTGCGCACCACCGAAGCGCCTCGGGCATGCCCCACACTGCGGGGCATATGGCGTTTGCGCGCCCAACGACCATTGCCATCCATAATGATGGCAATGTGCTTGGGTGTGCGTCCGGGGCCAGCGGTCGCCACGATCGAAACGGCTGGTCTGTTCATGTGATTTCTTTAGAACTAAATTTTAATGCTGATCCCCAGCAGAAATGCGGTTTCTGAGACAAAAAACCGTTAAAGTGTTTATGTTGTGCCCTCGAAAGGCTAAGCCATGACCACCAAACCCCCTTTTGATCCCTCCGCCATGACCGACGCCATGAAGGCCCAAGCCCAACAGATTTGGCTGGCGGGTTTGGGCGCATTTTCCAAAGCCCAACAAGACGGTGCGAAGGCGTTCGAGAAGCTGGTCAACGATGGCATTTCCATGCAGCGCAAGGCGCAATCCACCGCCGAAGAAAAAATTGCCGAGGCCACCCAGCGCGTGAGCCAGGCGGCCAATCAGTTGAGTGAGCGCGCCACAGGGCAGTTCGATCGTCTCGAAGGGATTTTTGAAGAGCGTGTGGCTAAGGCCATGCAGCGCATGGGCTTGCCCACCGCGCAAGAATTGCAAGCCCTGCACGAGCGCGTCGCCGCGCTGGAGGCCGCCTTGGGCAAAAAGTCTACGGCCCCCGTCTCACGCGCAACCAAGACTCCCGCCAAGACCGCCCCCACCAAGAAGGCGGTAGCCAAAAGCGCCCCCTCGGCGCGTAAAACCACGGCCACTCGCAAGCGTTAATCACGCGCCCGCGCGCGCCGCACATGCATGGCTAAAAAAGCCCCACGCCGAACTGCCGAGCGCATTCTGGAGACCACATTAGCGCTCTTTAACCGCTTTGGTGAGCCTAATGTTTCGACCACGCTCATTTCGGCTGAGCTCAACATCAGCCCGGGCAATCTTTACTACCACTTCCCGGCCAAGGACGAGTTGGTCAACGCGTTGTTCAACCGCTACGAGCAATCCCTGCACGAGTTGCTCGCGGCAGCCCCAGGCGCAAGGGATGTGGAGGACGCTTGGTTTTTCTTGCACTCGTTGTTTGAGCAAGTCTGGCAATACCGCTTTCTCTATCGCGACCTCAACGATTTGCTTAGCCGTAACCGGCGTTTGGAATCGCAGGTGAAAGACGTCTTGCTCCACAAAAACAGCGCGTTTCGCAGCTTGCTCGATGGCCTTTGCCACGATGGCGCCTTGCAAATGAATGCGGACGAGCGCGAGGTGAGTGCCACCCACATGGTGGTGGTGTTGACGTGGTGGTTGAGCTACGAGTACGTGCGCGACCCACGCCATGCGCTCGAGCCCGAAAGTGCGCAACAAGCGGTGTTGCGCGGCGCCAAACACGTTTTGGGCCTATTGGTGCCTTACGCCCAAGGCGACCAACGCGGACACTTGCAAGGCCTGTTGGCGGCATATTGAGGCCGTTGGCCTCAAGGTGGCGCAGCCCCTCGCGGCGCTCAAGCCTTCGAATCTGCGGCGAGCCAAGACTCCACCAAGCGCACCCACAGCGTGCCGCCCAAGGGAATCAAGTCGTCGTTGAAGTCGTAGTTGGGGTTGTGCAAGGTGCAAGGCCCCTCGCCATGGCCCACCAAGCGGTGGCCACCATCGCCATTGCCAATGAAGAAGTACGCACCGGGCTTGACTTGCAACATGTAAGAGAAGTCTTCCGCGCCCATGGTGGGCTCTTGGGGCCGCACGTGATCGCGGCCAATGACTTGGGCGAGCACGTCGCGCAAAAACGCAGTGGGCGCCTCATGGTTGATGGTGGGGGGATAGTTGCGGGCAAATTCAAACTGGCACTCGGCGCCGAAGGCTGCCGCGGTGTGCTGCGCCATCTCACGCATGCGCGACTCGATCAAATCGAGCAATTCGTTGGTAAAGGTGCGCACGGTGCCTTGCAACACGCAGTGGTCCGGCACGACGTTGGTGGCCTCACCCGCTTGAATCATGGTGACCGAGATCACTCCCGCCTCGACCGGTTTTTTGTTGCGGCTGATGATGGTCTGAAAGCCCTGCACCATCTGGCACGCCACAGGCACGGGATCAATGCCGTTGTGCGGCAGCGCGGCGTGGCAACCCTTGCCAGTGATGGTGATTTTGAATTCGTTACTCGACGCCATGACCGGGCCCGCGCTCAGGGCTACCTCGCCCACGGGCAAACCGGGCCAGTTGTGCATGCCAAAAACGGCGTCCATGGGGAAGCGCTCAAAGAGGCCATCGCGAATCATTTCGCG
>JACCDX011245573.1_pt1 | contig 19808 bp, 15 predicted proteins | sample 7449681 | NCBI WGS metagenome assembly JACCDX01 (sample SAMN15323450, study PRJNA562643) | freshwater metagenome | isolation source: river surface water | place: USA:Blue River Watershed | collected 2017-08-18
GTATAATGTATATTATTGATAAAACATAGAAATTTATCAAAATTTTTAAAAAAAAATTTAAATTTTCCATTTTTTTTTAATATAAATCTACAATGATTTTTATCAAATTTTTTTAAATATTTATTTAAATCTTTCATTTATATTATACTATATAATATATAATGTCATTATTTTTTTCTTTACATCAAATTTAAATATTTGAATATTATCTTTTTTTAATTTTGGATTTTGAAAAATACAAATTTTATTTTTCATTTATATAATTAACAAAGATTAAAAACTAGTTATTTCAATTAAAAATTATAATTCTCATATGTTTTATTAAATCCCCTCATTTCGCCAATATATTTAATCTCATTTGGTCCTAAACACAATTGACCTCTATCACTACTATATTGTGATCGGCAGACTGGATTAGCAGTTGCGTTTGAAAATATAAACATTGAATCCTTTGGCAATTCTGCATAGATAACTTCGTTTTTCAATGGAAGAGGAGTTCCTTGTGGAACATATACTCTATTTCCAGTTTGAGGTGGATTGCAAGGAGGTGCCTTCCAACCTTCTTTACAAGTGGTATTTAAAAGAAGATTGTCATATGAACCTAAAACACCATCTCCAACATTAAAATTAATTGGCGCAGAATAACTTGCAGTTGTTTTATTTATAAAACCCGATACATTATTAATATCAATATTCATTATATAATATTAATTAAGAAAAAAAATAAAAAATAAATTGATTTCCTAATTCCATAATAATATCTCTTTCATTCTTTCTGATATAATTATATTTTCTAATTTAGTCTCATCCATCTCAATAAAATGTTCTTTAATGTCCATTAGAATATCATCGAAATATACTGACATAAATTTCAAATATAATTTTTTAAATGAATCTAAATCTATATTATTCTCAGCAATAACCCATTTTACCTTAACAGGTGTATGATATAAAATACCATAATCATTAAACGGTCCTTTAATCTTATTGAAATACTCAATTAACTTGTCATTTTTACAATCATTTATCTCTACAGTATGTATATCCTTCGATTCCATACTAAAAAGAGAATAAAATATTTTTTTATCAACATCTTTAGTATAGTATGGTTTAACAATATCATTCCTGTAATTTTCTATAATCTCTTTATTATAAAAAGGAATGGGTAATTCATATATACCATAATCTTTATGAATCAGTCTATTATATGAAAAATATTTAATATACTCATTTTCCTTATATGTGTAAAATATTTTGAGACGAATATCATCATTCTCAACCATTTTCATATTATTTAGTTTATATATCGTTTCAATAGTATTTTTATTAATCTCTTTAACACGACCATTAAAATATGAAGAAACATCAATAAAGTTATTTAAATTTGTATAAAGCAATACTTTATTAATTGTAAATTCCTTGTGTAATCCATATTTTTTAAAGTATTGTTTAACCATTAATTTTGCTTTACATATGATATCAATAGCTTCACATAAATAATATTCACGATGATTGTATACGTTATACAAATATAATGAATATACTGTTGTTTTAACGACGTAATTAGTATCGCATAAATTAACGTAAATTAATGGTAGATAATATGGTAGTTTTTCTAAAATGGAATTTACCTTATTTTTTAAGAAGTTTAAATCAATCATTTTATGGGTATCTGTTATTTATCTATTAATATAAATCTCTTTAAATCAATTTTAGTCAAAAAAAATGAATTTTTTTTATCTTAAAGTTATATTACATAATATATATTATAAAATAAATACTATACATGCCTGTTAAAAAAATCATTGCCGAAAAACCTACTACTGAAACTACAAAGAGTCCTTTAAAAAAAGCACTTAAAAGTGCTGATACTGGGAAAGCTCCAGAATTGGAAGCCGAAACTGAACCCGTTTCGGTACCAACTGAAGCCCCTAAAAAGAGTAAAAAAGTATTAAAAAGTGAAACAACTGCTGTTGCAGAGAGTATTCCAACTTATCCTAAGTTATATATTTTAAATAATAATAATAAGATTTATGAGTGGTCAATTGAGATTACGCCAAAAGATAACGGCGCTTATACAGTTACAACCAGACATGGAGAAAAAGATGGTAAAATGGTTGCACATGAAAAGGATATTACAGAAGGTAAAGTTAAGAGAACTATTTTAGAACAAGCCATTTTGGATGCAAACGCTAAATGGAAGAATAAGAAAGAGAAGGAGTTATATACCGAGAATTTAGAAAATACGAGCACGAAACCTGTCATAGTTCGTCCAATGTTGGCGAATACATTCTCATTCGATTTATATGGTGGTAAAAGTAAGGCTTTTAAGATTTCTTTTCCTGCATATGTTCAAAGAAAGTATGATGGAATTCGTTGCATTGCCTATTTAAAAGATGGTAATGTAGTATTGGAATCACGTAAAGGTTTGCCTTTTCAAAATTTTAACGTTTTAAAAGACGAATTAACTCTTTTATTGAATAAATTATCACCCAATTTCTATTTTGATGGAGAGTTATATACTGATAAGCTTGATTTTGAAGTTATTTCGGGATTAATCCGTTTACATGAAAAGAAATGTACACCTAATGACCTACAATTAATTAATAAAATTGAGTATCATGTTTATGATTTTGTCGATACTGAAAATAAAGATTTGCCTTATTCGACAAGATATAATTTTTTAAAGGATTTTTTGAGTAAGAATACAAAGTCTAATAGTTTAACGCGATCTGTTGAAACTATTTTGGTTGATAAATTGGAAGATGTTAAGACATATCACGATGAATTTGTTAAAAATGGTTATGAAGGAATAATGATTCGAGATATGAATGGACCTTATGAGACAAATAAGAGAAGTAAATATTTGCAGAAATTTAAGGAGTTTATGGAAGAGGAATTTCAAATAGCTGGATTTCATGAAGGAACTGGTGATGAAAAAGGTGCTGTTATTTGGGATTGTCTTACAAAGGATAATAAAACTTTCGCTGTAAGACCAAAGGGCACATTTGAATCACGTAGTAAGCTTTTTAATGAAGCAAATACTCATATTGGTAAACAGCTTACTGTTATCTTTCAAGAGTACAGTGCAGATGGAATTCCAAGATTTCCCGTTGGAAAGGGAATTAGAGATATCTATTAAGAAAACTACGTTTTCCTAACCTTTCCTTTTTCAATAATTATATTTTGTAATTTTGTAATTTTTTATATTTAATATATTTAATATAATAATGAATGCCAAAATAGTTTTTTATAATACTGATATATTAAGACATATTGTTTCATATATTGTATTTCCCAAATATGAATTATTGGATTGGATAAATGAATTATTTGAAAAATATTTTGACAAAAATGATAAAACAAACTATTTTGCACAACTATATAAATATAATATGAATAACTATATCGAATCTATTGAATATTTAACGAAAAATTATGAAAATATTGATTGGGAATATTTATCTGAAAATATTTATGCAATAGATATTTTAAAAAATAATATTGATAAAGTTGATTGGTCAAAATTATCAAAAAATAAAAATTCAATTAATTTACTTCAAAATAATATTGATAAAATCGATTGGTTCAATATAATATATAATGACAATGCAATAAATATTATAAAAAATAATATAGAGAAAATTAACATTAAATATATTGGATATAATGAAAATGCAATCGACATTATAAAAAATAATATTAAAAATATACCACTTGAATCATTATTGAGAAATAAAAATGCAATATATTTAGATATTGTTGAAGATTATATATTAAAATATTCTAATTTCATAAAAACAAATAAATTTGTAAAAAAATATAAAAAACATATATGGACTGGATTGTTTGAAAATAAAAATGCATATTATATTTTTGAGAAATATGAAGATAAAATAAATTGGAATATATTATTAGATGAATATGGTATTGAACGTTTAATGATAAATGAGGCAATGTATGGTTTTATATTAAGAAATTATAAAAAATTTGGATGGAATAAATTATCATTATGTACATCTCCTGATATAATAAAATTATTAGAAGAAAATATTAATATGATAGATTGGTCAATATTATCAATGAACAGTTGTGATGATGCAATAAAACTATTAAAAAAATATCCTGATAAAATTGATTATGATAGTTTATGTTCAAATACAAATTTTGATTCATTTAAAATACTTTATGACCATATTAAATTAAATTTAAATGATATTGATATTTTTAGAATAAATACGTGGCTTTCTATGTGTGTTACACAAAATAAAAATATATTTATAATAAATAAAAATGAAACAAATAAAAGAATAGATGAATTTATTTCACAATTGAAATAAATATACTATAAATACTGTTGTTTTTTATAGATTCATATAAATTTATTGCATTTGATACATTATTTTTATTGTTTTTATTGTAATAAATATCATTTACTAGAAATTGTAATATATTGCTTGTATAATTATCTTTCTTTTCCAATAAAATATTATATTATGTAATATTTGATAATTTATAGCTAATTATTGAATCAATACTAATATACAAAAATTTATTCTTTAGTAATTTTAAATTTAATATATTACATTCAATAAAATTTTCAATATATATATCATTTAAACCATGTAAAGATAGATTAGAAAATCTATATTGATATAAAAAAATAAGTGTTATTTTTTTATTTTTATTTATTAAACATCTAAATTTATCCATATCATCGTATGTAATGTCTTTTTTTGATGCTATCTTTAATCCTCTAAATAAGCTATCCAATAAATTATTATTATTAAATAATTCACTTTTCGGATTTTCAATCATATTTATTGTTCTAAATAATGACTGTAAATTGGTAATAATTTCTTTACTACCAATGGTAAAAAATACTATAATATCATTTGGAATATCTATTATAGTATTGAGTTTGTGTATTTTTTTATTATATAAATAATAAAATGCCGTGTATTTTGGTATGTGTTTATTCATTCCATTAAATTACCAAATATTGCAACGAAATTAAGAAAATTTATGCATCAATTTTTTATATTTTTAATCTAAAGTATATTCATATATATATGAATATTATATTGGCAATCAGTATATTTTTAATTGTAATTTTTATAATTGCTATTATGCATCGAAAAAGTAAAGAGACATTTGGTAACTTAAATAACGATAAATTTACAGACGATTCATGTTGTACAGATGATGAAAAAAGTGGATGCATGAAATATGGAAAAACAGGTGTTTGCAATTATTTTCAAAATAATAATTCTTGTCTTTGTCAAAATTCGTTTTAATGTTATCTTTACTAATTTTTTATTATAAATCTTTTATTAGAATCAATAATTGATTAAAATTGATGATTCATACCGATAATTCTAATGTGTTTTTCTAATTGTTTTAAATTATTAGAAAAAATATTTGTTTCAGCAATAACAGACTGTTTATACTCTATAATGTTCTTTAATTGTTGTAAATATCTCTTTTTGTAATCTTCGATGGCTACTATATGAACCAATTTTACAATAGGTTCAAGAAAAGCACTACCATTCGTATCACATATTGTAAAATTATGAATGCCAATGCATAATGCAATCTCTTTAATAAGCTTACTCTTTCCCGTTCTTTCAGGACCCAATAAAACAATCATTTTGTCGTTTGGTTTATTATCTCGAATGTTATCGACATAATGAATTAAATACTCATAATCATGTTCAGTAAGGTAATTTTTCCAATTAGCTAAGGGATGTTCCATTTTTCTTTATATTTTTATTTGTTTTACAATATCATATCATAATAAAAATTTATCAATTTTTTTGTTTTTGTTTTTGTTTTTGTTTTTGTTTTTGTTTTTGTTTTATATATATTTTTGTTAATGGTTATGTTTATATCACTTAAAATAAAGAGAAGATATATATAATATAACAAAATAAATGCCATTTAATAAGAATTTTTATAATATATTATGCCTACTGCGAAATGAAAGATCGCTAAAGATTGTTAATAAAATTGCCAGAATAGATGATTATAATATGATAATTCCTAATCTCTATTTAGGAAATATCAAAAGTGCCAATAATGTTGAATTTTTAAAGTATAATAATATATTATCCATTGTCAATTGTACAGAAAATGAACCATTTAACGACTATTTTAATGATAAAAGTAAATTTCGTCTCAAAGTAAATGACAGTCGAGAGAAAGAGAATATAAGTAAATTTAAGAAGGAAATATTTGAATGTATAAATTTCATCGAAGAATCAATATCCAATAATAAACCGGTTTATGTACATTGTTATTGGGGACTAATGCGTTCAGCAACAGTTGTTGCATCATATCTTATTAAAAGATATGGACTATCTGCAAAAGATGCAATTAATTTAGTAAAGGAAAAACGTCCAAGAGCTCTTTCAGGCATATATAATTTCAATGAAGTACTTCATATGGTTGAAAAGCATTACTTAAGAACACCAGGAATAAATTGAGATATATAATATTTCATTTCAATATTATTGTGTACATTTACACCTAAATAATAATAGTTATTTGCAGGTATTTTATTGTTAATCAATCCCATAACATATCTTAATTGAACCAAGTAATTATTAATGCAATTTATTAAAAATCCCATATTAGTTGCCTTCCATGGTGCAGTTGTTATATAGTCATATAACATAGATAGTTCATTGGGATTTAATATGATTTTATGATTATCTTTAACGGTTGACCATTTAATCTTAAATGGCATACCAAATTTAGCATTCTTTTTGTATGTATATGCACTTCTTAAGGTAATATCATAAAATGATACTACATGAATAGAAAGTTTAGGATTATATTTTATAATATTATTTACTTTATTAACATTTCTTTCGGAAACTGCTTCATTAAATATTTGAGGGACAATGAGGGCGTCGTAATATGCAGGTGTATTTTGAGGAAGACCGACACAATCGAAATTAAAAGGCCATGTTGAATCCATTATATATAATATATATTATATAATATTTTTTTGTTTATTTTGTTTATTTTGTTAGAAATAATTTCACATATAGAATAAAACAAACAAAAATGAAAAGAAATTGTGATGATGATGATAATAATGAAAAAGATAATATTGTCGTTCCGTATCAAAGAAAAAGACGTAATAGTGAAGGTGATATTTATGCGTTAAAAATAAAAGAACGAAGTTATTATGATGAATATTTTAAAAATCAGTCCAGGGAAAGGCAGATACAGATAATCGACAAAGAGATTGAAATAAGTAATTATCATAATACTAATGTTCCAATACGATATAAAATTCTCTTCTCTTCTTTACCAATTCCCACAAAATCAATGATTTTGCAAAAGATTGATTCATACGAAAATATGGAAGAACATGATAATGAATACAATAAAATGACAAAATGGATCAATGGACTATCAAGAATTCCTTTTGATAAATACATTACCCTACCAATCAGTATTAAAGACGGAAATGCAAAAGTACAAGAATTTCTCTTTAATTCATACGAGATTTTACAAAAAACTATATATGGACAAAATTGTGCCAAAAACAAGATTATGCAAATTTTGGCTCAATGGATATCGAATCCCCAATCTACAGGACAAATGATCGCATTAGAAGGACCTCCAGGTGTGGGTAAAACAAGCTTAGTAAAACATGGTGTATCAAAGGCATTACATAGACCATTCGCATTTTATGCATTAGGTGGAGCAACGGATGTCTCCAACTTAGAAGGACATTCATATACATATGAAGGTGCAATATGGGGTCGTATGATAGAGATGTTAATGGAAAGCAATGTTATGAATCCCGTTATTTTTTTCGATGAATTGGATAAGATTAGTGATACACCAAAAGGACACGAGATAACCGGATTACTAACACATTTAACAGACAGTTCGCAAAATAGTTCGTTTCATGATAAGTATTTTTCCGGTATAGATATCGATTTTTCCAAAACATTATTCTTTTTCTCTTATAATAATTATGAATTTATAAATCCTATTTTAAGGGATAGATTAACTATTGTTAAATTTAGTGGTTATTCACTTGAAGATAAGATTAATATTGTTAAAGATTTTATTGTACCTGAATTATTAAAAAATATTGGATTTATGGATAATGATATTACCATTAAAGATGATGTTATTGAATATATGATAAAAAAATATACAGATAATGAAGAGGGTGTTAGAAATATAAGAAGGAGAATTGAAGATTTATTTCTAAAAATAAATTTATTAAAACTAATGGATTTAAATAAAAATAATAAAAATAAAATAGATATACAATATAATATTGATAATTTATCTTTTCCGTTAAATATAACTGTTAAAATTGTAAAAGAACTATTGGATTGTAAATAATAGATATAATGAAAATATTTATAAAATATGAATAAAATTAATGAAATAAACATAAAATTAATGAAATAAAACATAAAATTAATAAAATAAACATAAAATTAATAAAATAAACATAAAAATAAAAAATATGTATATGCACTACTTCGAAATAAACAAAATATATCAATTCATATCTCAAATATCAATTGATATGATTAAACATAATCACTCAAAATCATTTGCGAAAAGTAATATTCAATATTCTATCCCTGGAGTTGTATTTAACATCCATATTGTTCTCGGTAAAACGTGGGTCACTTCTAAAAAGACAATCTTTAAATATATGAAGTGAAAACATACTTTGACCAACATTTGGGCGTTCGAATTCGATTATTTCTTTATTACGATTGGTTGGATTATTCAAAAAATTAAAAAATTGATTGAGAATCTTGTTAATCAAATGCATCGGCATTGCTTGATGAAAGTGGTTTACTTCTTGAGGAAATTGTGGAGGAAATTCCGGAGGACAAAATTGTTGTACCAATTGTGGTTGAGTAATGTTTTCATTATTCGACTCATCTTCGTATAACTTATTGTTATCTGAAGATGATTTGGCTAAAAGTGCCTCATATTCTCCATTTTTTCGTTCCAATTCGGCAGACAATCTTTGATTATTGGCCTTGAATTGTTCCAATTCGGCAGACAATCTTTGATTATCTGCTTTGAATTGTTCCAATTCGGCAGGCAATCTTTGATTATCGTTTTTGAATCGATTCAATTCGGCAGACAATCTTTGATTATCGTTTTTGAATCGATTTGATTCGTCAGACAATCTTTGATTATTGGCCTTAGATAGTTTTAATTCAAGATTTAATTTCTCATTATATGATTCAAAACCTTGTATTTCATACAATAAATCCTGAATCTCATTATTGTATTGTTCTAATTCAATAGATAATTTTTCGTTATCGGTCTTTAGTTCGTTCAATTCATCAGATAATTTACGGTTTGTTTCATTAACTGAACATATTCTTTCTTCTTGATTAAGCAACTCATTGAGTCTATTATTGCATTCAGTTGCAGTTTCTTGAAGCTTAACTTCAGTCTCTTTCTGCTTGCCAATAGATTCTTGAAGCTTAACTTCAGTCTCTTTCTGCTTGCCAATAGATTCTTGAAGCTTATCTTCAGCCTCTTTTAGCTTGTTGTTGGATTCTTGAAGCTCAAGTTCCATCTCTTCAATTACAGACTCATAATAATATTGATTGTCATTCATTTTCACAAGAAGTTCATTGTGTGATTGAACAACATTATTGTATGATTGCATCAAATAATTGCAATAATCATTCATTTCAGCACGCGTTTCCTTGCAACCTCTGGCATAGCCAAGATTGTATAGATTCACGATTGGAAGATGTGAAGTTGACAAAGAATAACTCTCATCGCGAGTCGCAATATTTTCCAATTCCCAAAAGGAAATTGAAAATTCAGTGCGAATCGGCTTTTTTAAAAAAGCAGATCTCGCAATGACACTAAACTTAATGTCATCGTTGTTCTTGGTGACTGTAATGGTGAAATTAAATTCCTCCATTGTATTCTCTTCATCGATAACAAAGGAATTGACAAAAGATTTCACAATCTTTTTCTCATTTCCTAATTCAATTGGATATAAATCAATTTTACCCAAATCGCGAAAAGTAGTTGTACCATTAACATCGGTGCAATGTCTCATATTGAAAACATTGCACAAAGTGCATGATAATCCAATTGTTCTCTTCTCAAGAGAATAAGTGATGTACTGAGACATATTTAACAAAAATAGAGTGAGTACGAAAGCTTATCGAAGTGCAAGGGTTGGGTTGCGGGACTTTTTAACAAAAGTAAATGTTAAAAAGCAGAAAGTTAAAACTTAGACTTAAAAAGTACAGAGATTTAAATTATAATTGTTATTTATAAAAATAATACCAGACATTATTATCCATCAATTTTTTTGCGGATATAATATGGCAGAATAGTATACTTATTTCTGAGCTAAAAATGCATTAAAAACATTAGGATGTTTGTTTCCTTCGAATGTTAATTCAAAATCAGCATCACCGTACTTCTCATTAAATTTATCATGTAATTTTTCAAATAACTCTTTATTCAAAAAGCAGTATTTGTGATCGGTTCTGTAATCATTATCGAAAAGCTGTTTCAAATGATAAGATCTGTAATAATCGCTTTTTGAGTGTTTCTTTATGTATTGTGGAATATAATCAATAATTGTATTGATTATATTATCTCCTTCAACATTAACATCATAATTGAGATTTCGCGAAGGTTTCTTTGCGGGGATTTCTGTTCCTTTTAGAAAAATAACCGGTCCAAAAGTCGAATTAAACATAATATCGACATTCAAATCCATATTGTCAACCTGTTCTTTAATTGCATTATATGGCAATTCAAGCCCATAGCTTTCCCAATACACACGATTATCTTCTCTTATGTAAAAACAGTTCATATATCTCTCATTATCTTCATTAGAAATCAATGAAGAGATAATAACTTTGTTATTCTCTTCATTTAAAACCTCATTTTGTTCAATCATTAAATTAATCATTTTTTCAACAAACTCAGTGTGTTTATTAATGATGTGATCGATATTATTATCAGGTGATTTCTTATCATAGTACTCTTTACGGGTTTGTTTAGGTACTTTCTCCTTAACTTCACTCTTTGCAATAACTTCACTCTTTGGAATAACTTCAGCTGTATTCTTTGCAGACAAAAACTTAATCTTGCCTGCCAAAAAATCAGGAATACTCTTATTGCTATCTAAAATAGATGCATATGTGAGTGGTTTATCCACAGTCTCTTTATTAACTAAATTCTTCTCATTGTTTTTTTGATTCAAATCAACACTCTCAACGCTGTTAAATAACAAAGATAACTTTGGTATTAAACAATTAAAAGGATACTCATTACTGATAATAGTATCAGATGTTAAAGGACTATTATTACTCTTCAACTCACCGTTAATAAAAGTCTTCAAAGTGGTTTCCATAACTAATTTGAAGTTCTTACTGTTATCAATTGAAATAATTACATTAAGTGGTAAATCAAAATGATTGTTTTTAAGCGGAATTTTAATCTCAGTCGAATTTAAAACCTCCGGAATGATAACTGAATCATTTGTATATAATACGTCCTCACCAAGTTTAATTGTAGGATGAATAGAGATTCGCTCTCCATGATCATCTTTAAGATTAAATAGGCGGATTTTAACAACAATGTTATTCTGTGCCATCTTGAAATTCGTAGATTTTAAATTCGTAAGTTTAAATATTCTGTTTATTTTTATATTATTTATTTAGGGTCGGTACATATTAGAATAAATATTAATCAATTTTTTTTTGTTAAATTTTTTATTTTTTTATTTTGTTACTTAAAAATATATTCGGCAACTTGGATAGCTATATGTTCTGTATATTGATTTTTTGGTGTAAATAATTTGGCCTCTGGATTTAAGCTACTGTTTTTTTTAGATATCTCTACAATATTTTCAATCAAATCTCTTTTAAATGTAGTACTTTTGTTATTATTCTTTTTATTTTTATTAATTTTGCATGTATTGTTTTTTGTCATAATTTTACTAACTTATTTTCTTTTATCATATTACTCTTTATATCAATTTTTATTAACAATTTCACTTTTTATTACTTGTTTTATTGTTTGTATATGCCTTTTTTGGAATAGCCACTATCTCTTTACATTGTTCTAATGTAAGATTATTAATGTCATATTGCGACGGAATATTGTAAAACTTCTTATTAAAAGTAATATAATATCCATAGGGTCCATTTTTTATTAAATAATCGCCTACTTTCTTTGACATATTGCTCTCAATGCATTTAATCGCATCTTCTAACGATAAATTCTCATCAAAATCTGCTAAAATCTTATAATTAATATCTTTATATGAAAGATAATATCCAAATTTCCCATTTTTTAAATACAAATTTTCACCGTTATATATACCTAAATCTTTGGGATAAGTTGATGCCCCATATAAATCATTTAAAGTTACATCATTTATCGATTTTCCCTCCTCAATTTTAACGTATTTGACGTCTTTCCCCTCACCAATCTGAAAAACAGGTCCATATTTACCAATATATGCATAAACGGGAATTTCATCGTTATTATTACCTAAAAATCGTTTGTTGGCTGTAGCACTCTTTTTATTACTTTCCATACTATTAAGAGTATTAACATTAGGTATAAAATCATTGTAAAAATTACCAACAACAACATCCCATTCATCATTTCCATTTGCTATATTATCCAGCTTCTCTTCCAAATTAGACGTAAAATTACAGTCCAATATATTCGTAAAATGTTCTTCTAAGAATCCATTTGTTTGTACACCTAATGGCGTAGGTACAAGTTTTTTCTTCTCTGCGCCGAACGTTATATTCTCTTTTTTATCCTTTATCTTATTCTTTTCCAATATAAAATTAGTCATCTCTCTTTTCGTTCCTTTTATATCCTTCTTTTCAACGTATTTTCTCTCAATAATTGTTTCAATAATATTGGAATAGGTTGATGGTCTACCTATTCCAATCTTCTCCATCTTTTTAACAAGTGAAGCTTCACTATATCTTAAAGGCAATGGGGCATACTTTTCATAACTTGTTATATTTATGTATTTTATCACTTCATTAAGAGTAAGCTGTTCTGCAATAAATTCACCATTCTCATCTTCATCATTTTGAGATTCCTCTTTATTTATGTACTCTTCGTAAATCTTTCTATATCCATCAAAGATTATCTTTTCCGCTTTACTTGTAAAATACTCCGTTCTATTTGATATACTTATCTTTATAATGTACTGTTCTGATACTGATGCCGCCATCTGTGATGCAACTGTTCTTTTCCATATGATCTCATAAACTCTTTTATCAATCTCCTCGACACCAGTTAGTGTTTCAACATCAATATGAGTGGGACGGATAGCTTCATGTGCCTCTTGAGCACATTTAATCTTTGATTTATAATTTCTCACTTGTACATAATTTCTTCCAAAACGAGTTGTAACATACTCTTTAATATTTGCAACAATCATAGTACTTAAATTAGTACTATCTGTTCTATGATATGTGATATGACCATTCTCATATAAATTCTGTAATATAGACATAATCTTCTTTGAACCGATGTGAAATCGATTGCCTATATCTTGTTGAATACTACTTGTTGTATATGGCGGTGGTGGTTTTCTCTCTACATTATTCTTTTCAATACCAACGATCTTAAACTCTGCACTCTTACATGCCTCTAAAAATGGCATAACATCCTCTGCTTTTTCAAAATTAACATTTAATGTTCCTTTCAATTTTTTTTCAAATAATCCAATGGTCTTATAAAATTTCTTCTCAGTTGATTTCTCTATCTCTTTCTCTTGTTCTACAATAACTTTTAAAGCGACTGATTGTACTCTTCCTGCTGATAAATTGGGCATTATATGTTTCCATAATAATGGAGATAATTTAAAACCAACTAGACGATCCAATATTCTACGGGCTTGTTGACTATAAACCATCGACATATTTATTAAACGCGGATTTGCCACAGCATTCTCTAAAGCACTCTTTGTTATCTCGTGAAAACATATTCTATTCTTCTCATTTAAATTTAGCTTAAAAACAATGGCACAATGCCATGCGATTGCCTCTCCTTCTCTATCTTCGTCTGATGCTAAAAGTACTTTATCGACTGTTTTAATCTTCTCTTGAATCGCTTTAATCTGTTTATTTCTCTCGGTTAAAATACGATAGGTTGGTCTAAATCCGTTTTCAACATCAATACCTAAATTCTTCTTATCTAAATTACGGATGTGCCCAAATGATGAGAGAACAACATAATTTGCTCCAAGTAACTTCTCAATGGTCTTTGATTTAGCAGGGGATTCTACAATTAAAAGGGTCTTCATTATCTTATTTATCTTATAATATTTTAATACTTATATAGATTGGAATATAAATTTAAATAGAAATAAAAATCAATTTTTATTTTTAAGTTAACAAATTTTTTATTAACAATAATATTTTATTATTATGTTTAATATCGTAAGTTTCATTGGTAAAATAGTTAACATTATTTTTTGAAAAATAAGAATAATCATAAAAGAGTTCTTTTAATTCTTCATCTAATTTGTCGATATTACTATGTAAAAAAAATAAGATAAGATGTTTAGCCATAAACAAAAAAATGTCATTGAATGATTCTTCTTTTATTTCTTTTACCATATCAAAAATAAGAATAATTAATTTTTTTACATTTTGATTAAATACGGTATTTTCTTGATTAAATATTGTATAATTATTTTCACAAATATCTTTGTTAATATCGGCTAAATCATCTAATAATTGAGCAATTAACGCCATGTATAGGTTGGCTTTTTTATTTTTAATCTTTTGTTTATTTTTATTCAAATCTTTATCAACAAGTATCATTAAAAAATTATAAACTGCATACGATTTTTTAAAAGAATATTCTAATATCTTCATCTCATTTGATGTGCTATCTTTTTGAATTTTATCGGCGTCATTTATAATCTTAATCATTTGAACTATATATGAGTATATATGTGCATTCGACTCATATGGATATTTCTCAATAAATTTATCGAAATATTCTTTAAAAAGTATTGCCTCCCACATATTTGAATATTCAGCCGTTAAATCTAAATTTTTGTTCTCATTTGGATTTTGAATCACATTCATAAACCATTTTAGAAACATTTTTTTATTTTTATTGGGATGAATGTTGTTTGTCGCATCGTCTGTCGCATCGTCTGTCGCATCGTCTGTCGTATTGTTTGTCGCATCTTTTGTCGTACTATCCATCGCATCGTCCATCGCATCGTCAATAATTAAATAACTGACAATAAAAAATTGAATAAATATGCTGTCTAATTTTACGAATTTTTTTATGGTCTTTTTAATGCTTTTTGTTTCTGTAAAAAGATAGAATAAAATGCAAAATATTGGTAATAATCTCGTTAAATCATCATCTGTTTTAAAGAGTTTTTTAAAATATATATTGTTAAATAATGGTTTTATAATTTCTATTATTTTGAGTTGAATATCTTTAAAATAATGAGTAAAATAATTAATGAGAGGAAAATATTTTTTATCGATTAATTTTGTTGCATTTTGTATCGCTTTTACAAAATCACAATTATTTAAATCTAATTTAAAATCTTTTGTAAAATCAATATTGTGATCATTAGAAATTTGAAATATTTGGTTGATCAATATTTTTAATTTTAAATCAAAATTCTTTTTTTCAATTTGTGATATTTTTTTTATCTTTTCTGGAAATAAAATATTTTCTGTATTAATATTTAAATACAATTTTTTTACAATATTCCATTTATTATTTATATCATTTATATCATTTATATCATTCATAACATAATGATATAAATATTTTTATTAAGAGAATCGCATGATTAAATTTTTTTATTATTTGTTAAACCAAAGAATTAACGACCAATAACAGTTCCCCATAAATATTCAACGTTTGTCACATGATGAGGAGTATTTGGAACAGCATAATTTGAACCAGAAATGTCACCAAATGGGAATAACACATAGTCAACAGGATCATTTACAACATCATTTTTAGTTGTTGCATCTTTGGTAGATGTATTTGTAATAGTCATATTAATTAAACCATTTGCACCAGATGTTCCAGAAACAATCTCTTGCATATCAGTTGTTATATTATTAAAGAAACTACCAGATGTAACTATTTGACCAAGGAGTCTTACAGTAACACCTTCAACTGGATTACCTTCAGTATCAGTTACAGACATTTGGAAAGTAAAATCTTCTCCTTTATAAAAATAAGCTTTCAAAATATCACCATTTCCTTTTTGATAAGGAGCCAATGAATATTCGGTATTAATTTGAGAAAATCTAATATTGAGATTCTTTGGTATAACCAAAGGTGGTTCTTCAATGATAGTTCCCCATAAGTAATCAACATTAGTAATGTAATAGTTAGTTTCAGGAATATTGTAGTTAGAACCAGCGATTTCACCAAATGGATAAATAATATAATCGACATAAGAGACATCATTAACAACAGTATTGATATTACTTACACTTGCTCTATCATTTGTTGAAGTGTTGGTAATGGTAACAGTAACGTAACCATCTGCATCACTAACTCCAGTTGCGATAACTTCCATAGTGTCAGCAATATCATTAAATGAATTATTTGGAGTGCAAACTTGTCCAATAAATGGAACGTTAACACCTTGAACAGGTTGACCGTTACTGTTAGTAATTCTGTATCTTAAAGTGAAATCATTACCTCTATACATGAAACAGTTGAAAGTTTGTCCATGACCATTTTGTAAACTAGCCAATACATGAGGAGTATCAATGCTAACAATAGCCATATTCAAGCTAATAAGCATTCCACTAACAACAATATTAGGATCTGTTAAAATATCTTGATACTTATAATCCAAATTATAGTAATCATTATCGACATTTCCTAACATATATGCTGAAGCACTTCCATTTGAAATAGGAACATTAGTGGTATATACTATATTATTAATTGTTTGACTAAATATTATGTAACCAGTATTGTTAAGAATATCTGCATTAGAAGGAGTTCCTTTCAAATTTAGGAAAACAGTTGCAAGACTGCCACTATCACCATCAAATGAAACGGATACACTTTCATAATCATTTGCTTGATTATTGACAGGAACAATAGATGTTCCAACAGAATCATTATGCTCCATAAAAAGATCATTACCACTATAATTTACATAAACAAGTGAACTATTCATATTGTCAAGCAATAAATTCAAAGTTGCACTCTTACCATAAACTCCATTATTCTCAGTATTAACAGCATTGACAATAAATGTCTTTGCATCATTATTACCGTTAAGAACAACAAATGAAAAAGTACCAGGCTCTTCAGAAACATCAAAAGTAGATGTAGTAATATTTGCATTAATTAATACAGTATTTAAGTAATTTGTTGAACCACTTAAAGAAACATCCATTGAAATTGAACCTTTCATAATATCACTAATAATATATTCATATCTTTCAGTTTCATAATTATCAATGACATTTTTAAAAGTAGTTTCAAATGTAATATCATTAACAGTATTAATAGGATAATTTCTTAAAATTGCAACACCATTATTAATATATAGAGAATCAATAAATTCATCTAAACTTGTTGCAGCATCAACACGATAAATATTTAAATAACCAATCGCATCAGTTACAACATTATCATTTACATCACAAACGGAAACTTTCAAATTCATGTTGTTTCCATAAACTGGTTCGAAATTATCAATTGTATTTCCATCAGTATCAACAATATTAAATAATAATTTAACTGATGTCGCATCATTTACTGGTTGTGAAACAGTAATGAAATTAGATGATACTTTATCATAATTGGTATTATGAACAATAGCATAAATCTTACTCTGTTTTCTATTTAAATCAGCATAATTTAATACATAATGATTGTTTTCACTATCAAAAGTATAACTTAATTTATTAAAATGGGTCAATTCATGGAAAGAGATTGAATCGTTATTTCCAAGAGAAGGTTCTACAGAAATATTGTAGGTATTATTAGTTGAACCATTAGCACTCAATAAAATAGTATCATTTTGTTTCTTGGAAACATTGATTTTAAATCTAACATTACTTGCCACATAGTTATCATTATTCATACTGACCAAACATTCATATACTCCATTACTTAATCCTAATGGAATAGTAGTATTATATCCATTATTATAAGTACTTGATACGGAATAATTATTATTAACATAAAATGATAATGCAGTATTTGCTCTAATTTCATTTGTTCCGTCCATGACCTTAGCTTTAATATAAATATTTTGTCCATAAACTGATTCATAAACATTATCTTGTAATTCAACACCGGATGAATTAAATAATCTAATACTGTAATTATTGTTCTTATTAATAACAAAATCAGTACCTTCAGTATTACCCATATAATTAGAATCAGTTAATACTGATGTAATTACATACATACCTGCCATTAATGTAGATGTATTCAATGTATATTTATAAGTACTTGCAACATTATCGAAAACAAATGAACTTGATAAAATAGTGATATTTTTATCAGCAACTCTTTCGTCAACTTTATTGTGCAATGTAATAGTTATGGAAGAATTACTATTCATCAAAAACTTACTGGAATTAACTTCATCAGTCATATCAAAAGTAATTTCTACAGTGTCTATATATTTAACTGAATATTTATCTAAAACCATATTGAGAACAATTGGTTTAGGTAAAATATTTAAGTCGACATATGTAATAGTGTTACTTCTAATTGAATTATTATCATTACTAATATGAACAGATACATTATATAATCCAGGAACCAAATTATTTCCACCCAAATGTTCATTAAAATTAGTTAATGTAATAACAGAAGATTTACTTATCGAATCATATACTGGACTTAAATCACTTAACAATAATGTAACACTATTTGTTTCAATTTCATTCTTACTTGTAACAATATGCATCTTTGTGTATGGACTAATATTTTGAATACCAGAATGAATTGTAATAGAAGTATTGAATGAACGTAAATAAATATATCCATTTTCATCTAATGATAAACCAGATAAAGATGGTTTAACAGTTAAGTTTAATACATCAATCTCATCAATAATAGGATAATTATTATTTATTGTATCATCATCATTCATCGGTTTAAATAATGCTTTTAATGAATAGTTATTGATATTATATGGTAAAACATTTTTACGCACTTCCAATAAGTATTCATTAGAATCTGCTGTTAGTCTATGTGATGCCAAAATATTACTATCATCATAAGAAGTATGATACAAATATACCATGCAATCTTTATCTGCAGATGGAACAGTTTGATTGAATTCCATCATAGTTTGAATAACAATCACTTCATTTTCATCATCATTATAATATACAGTATTATCAGTACTTGTTACATTATTATTGTAAAAATAGATTGTACCATCACCAAAAACATTAGATTGATAAATATTAAATGATTTACTGGCATCCTTATCAGTGTAATGACTGTCATCAGTTGGAACAAATAATACTTTAAAAGTATAATAATCAGTTGGATTAGGTGATGGAACATTAATCTGATTTTTGGAAAAGACTGCTTGATAAAGAACAGAGCCATTTTCTTGAACAGTCTTAGTTGGTGATTCAGTAGAACTAATAGAAGTATATGTATTTTGACCATTTACTGAATATGAATATTCAAATGTACAATCAAGATCAAGATTCAATAAAAATGAAACAATCATATCTTCGTCATAATTAATATGTGCTGAAACATCACTTGGTAGTAATACTTTAAAAGTATAATAATTA
>JACCDX011245179.1_pt1 | contig 19806 bp, 25 predicted proteins | sample 7449681 | NCBI WGS metagenome assembly JACCDX01 (sample SAMN15323450, study PRJNA562643) | freshwater metagenome | isolation source: river surface water | place: USA:Blue River Watershed | collected 2017-08-18
CAGAAAGGAGAAGCCAAAGCCCCAGAGCAGATAGACTTATCCACAACCAACTGAACAAAACTTCCCTAAAACCAGTGGCTCAATATTCAACGTGAACACTGGCTCAGTTTGGCTGATGAATCAACAGGTATGCCGAAACGAATGGAACACCTTGACGTTGAGGTTCAGCTCAAAGTAGGCCATCCGGCGATAGCAGGAAAAGAACCTTGAGATGTTTTTACCCGGATCTGAATTGAATGTTCCCGAGTCGACACTTTGATTCGGCCACAAGGGGTACTCGTCTTGCTGCTCGATGGGCAACGAGGAGACCTTTTCTTTGAGATGCCTCCAGTACTCAATGAAGCCCAGCTCTTTGATGCGATCCGGGATTGGTACTACACGCGCAGAGTGTTGATTTTTTGCAGCATCAATGAACAGCTGGATGCAATCCACCCCCTTGTCGACGACATAAGACTTGAGCTTGAGCGTCGCCAATTCCTTTGCGCGAAACCCCATGTGCAGGGCCAGAAGCGTTGCCCAGATGTAGTGAATTTGTCCACCCGCACACCAAAACAGCTTGTCCGGCTCGAACAGCTTTTGAAGCTCATCGTGGTCGAAAGCTTGATATGTACTCGATGCGCGATTCTTCTTCGTTAGACTGTCAATCCGTGTCTTGAGGTCATCTTTGAAATGATGAGAGACCAGCGTGCTGTCGTTCAGCAGGGCTCCAGATTGACGACAGTATCGAATCAAGGAAGCCATGTTCGCGGCTTGCTTGTTCATTGTGCTCACGCTCAGGGTCTTGTTCTCTACGATCACTTTGCCATCAGCGGGGGCTAACGACTGGCCATCCTCCCCTTTTGCGCCGTTGACGCCGTCACGCTTTTTGCTGTTGTCCTTTTTCAGCTTTTGCGGCTCGCGTTTTGAGTAGTAACTCAGGAAGTCTTGAATGTCTTTGACCTGCAACTCATGCATGAATGAAGCAAGGGTCAGGCGCGGAGTGCACTTTTCGTTGATGTAAGCTTTGAAAGCTTCCATCGTGCCGCGCCTGTCCACGGTCACCTTCGGGGATTCAGAAGCTTCAGATTCTTCTCCCGTGATGGCATCCAGCTTGCCCTCCTTGCCGGCCATGTACCCCTCAACGGCCTGCTCGATCGTCATTGGCCTTTGTGGGACAGGCAGGAAGGGCGTCATCACCGCTTTGGCGACCTCTGGGTCATATCCGGCAGGGATAGGTACTCCGCCGATGTAGAGGCCGCTACCGGCCTCCAATTCCTTGTCTACGAGGACTCGCAGCTCGCCATGGACGATTTGCTTGGCAAGTTCTTTGGAGTCTGCTTCGGTACCGTCTGTCTGGAATTCCAGATTTTTGGTCTTCAGAACCCAGCCGTGAACACCGGCAGCCAATAGTCGTTCAATTTCATCCATCGCTTGAGTTGGGGGCAGGTACTTGAGCAGTCGCTCGATGACGATATTCAAGTTTAGCCCCAGCAACCTTGCTGCCGCTGGATCCTTGGTTCGCAGCGATCGCCTCATCTCTTTTTTGCCCAGTTTTTCTTGGAACTGAGGCGGGACAAGGTAGCGGAAAACAAAGACGCCATGCCGTGATTGGCGCAACCGGGGAGCGGTGATGCCCATAAGTGGACCCCCTAAGTGGCCCCCCGGAAAAGGAAAAAGGCTGCTAAGTCATTGACCTAACAGCCTTTTTTGAGTTGTGGTGCCGGTTGTCGGATTCGAACTGACGACCTACCGCTTACAAGGCGGGTGCTCTACCAACTGAGCTAAACCGGCACGGGGCAGATTCTAACCCTGGAAGCGCGCGCACCGATCGCGCGCCGCGCCTCACTTGACGCGCTTGAGGGCGGGACGTTGGCCGCCCTGGCCAGAAGGCGTGGGCGGCAAGGGCTCATCGCCGCCTGTGGCGTCGGACGCCTCAGGCGCGGCGGCCGGCGCATCGCTGACCGGAAAAGCCATGCCCTGGCCGTTTTCGCGCGCGTAGATCGCCATCACGCGGTCCACGGGCACCATGATGTCGCGCGCCTGGCCGCCAAAACGCGCCTTGAATTCGATGAAATCGTTGCCCAGCTTGAGCGCGCTGGTGGCGTCCATGCTGACGTTGAGCACGATCTCGCCGCCCTGCACGTACTCGCGCGGCACCTGCACCGAGCCATCGACCTTCACCGCCACATAGGGCGTGAAACCGTTCTCGGTGCACCACTCGTACAGGGCCCGGATCAGGTAGGGCCGTGTCGAGGGCAGTTCAGCGTCCATCATGGGCGGCTGGCGCTCACTTGCGCATGACTTTTTCGGACGGCGTCAGCGCCTCGATGTAGGCCGGGCGCGAGAAGATGCGTTCGGCGTACTTGAGCAGCGGCGCCGCGTTCTTGGACAGCTCGATGCCATAGAAGTCCAGGCGCCACAGCAGCGGCGCGATCGCCACGTCGAGCATGGAGAAGTTTTCACCCAGCATGAACTTGTTTTTGAGGAAGACCGGGGCCAGTTGCGTGAGGCGGTCGCGGATGTGCGAGCGCGCCTTCTCCAACGCCTTGTCGTTGCCCTTGAGGGCGCGGTTTTCCAGCGTGGAGACGTGGGTGAAGAGTTCCTTCTCGAAGTTGAGCAGGAACAGGCGCACGCGGGCGCGGTCCACCGGATCGCCGGGCATGAGCTGCGGGTGCGGGAAGCGCTCGTCGATGTACTCGTTGATGATGTTCGACTCGTACAGGATCAGGTCGCGCTCGACCAGGATGGGCACCTGGCCATAGGGGTTCATCACGCTGATGTCTTCGGGCTTGTTGTACAGGTCCACATCACGGATCTCGAAATCCATGCCCTTTTCGAACAGCACGAAGCGACAGCGGTGCGAGAAGGGGCAGGTGGTTCCGGAATAAAGCACCATCATGGTGAAAGGCTCCTGGTGAAAATCAAAAAGAGTGGGCAGCCACGGGGCCGACCCACTCTGTCGGGCCCTTGTCAAAGGGCCGGGAGGCGTATCTTACTTGACGTCTTTCCAATAAGCCGCATTCAGTCGCCAGGCGATCAGGGTGAAGCCCAGCAGGAACAACAGCACCCACACGCCCACGCGCACGCGCGTGTTCTGGGCGGGCTCGCCCATCCACTGCAGATAGTTGACCAGGTCACCGACCGCATGGTCGTATTGCTGGGCGGTCATGGTGCCGGGCTTGACCTGCTGCCACTTGCCGGTGAAGACCTGGGTGGTGTGGCCATGCTCTTCGCGCTCTTCGAAGATGGGCTTGCGCTCACCCTGCAACTCCCACATCACGTGCGGCATGCCGACGCTGGGGAACACCAGGTTGTTCCAGCCGGTGGCCTTGGTGTCGTCGCGGTAGTAGGTGCGCAGGTAGGTGTAGAGGTAGTCGGCACCGGTGCCGCCATGGCCGGCCTTGGCGCGGGCGATCACGGTCAGGTCGGGCGGGTTGGCGCCGAACCATTCCTTGGCCTGCTTGGGATCGATCGCGGCCTTCATGGTCTCGCCAACCCGGTCGGTCGTGAACAGCAGGTTGTCCTTGATCTGTTGCTCGCTCAGGCCGATGTCTTTCAGGCGGTTGAAGCGCATGAAGGCGGCCGAGTGGCAGTTCAGGCAGTAGTTGACAAACAGCTTGGCGCCGTTTTGCAGGGAGGCCAGGTCGTTGGTCTTGACCGGGGCCTTGTCCCAGGCGATGGTGTCGCCGCCCGAAGCCTGGGCCCCGACGCTGACACCGAGGGCCATCAGCAAGCCCAGAGCAATGTTCTTGAAGGATTTCATGTTCTTGTCTCTCCGGGATCTCAGTGCGGCTGGAAGGTCACGCGGTCGGGCACGGGCTTGGGCTCGCCCAAGCGGCTCCACCAGGGCATCAGCAGGAAGAAGCCGAAGTAGAACAGGGTGCCGAACTGAGAGACGCGCTCACCGATCGGCGAGGGCGGCTGCACGCCCAGGTAGCCCAGGATCAGGAAGATGATCACGAACACGGCGTACAGGTACTTGTGCCAGTCGGGGCGGTAGCGGATCGACTTGACCGGGCTGTGGTCCAGCCAGGGCAGGAAGAACAGGATGATGACGGCACCGCCCATCACGACCACGCCCCAGAACTTGGCGTCGATCGAGAGCATGAGCACGGCGATCACAACGGCCGCGCCGACCACAGCGCCCTTGAGCACCTGCGGCAGCTTGCCCTTGGCCACGGCCAGCACGGCGCCGCCGACCACGCAGGCCACCAGCACATACATCATCTCGGTGGTGATGGCGCGCAGCATGGAGTAAAACGGCGTGAAGTACCAGACCGGCGCGATGTGCGGCGGGGTCTTGAGCGGGTCGGCCGGGATGAAGTTGTTGTACTCCAGGAAGTAGCCGCCGAACTCGGGCGCGAAGAACACGATGGCGGTGAAGGCCAGCAGGAAGACGCTCACGCCAAAGATGTCGTGCACCGTGTAGAAGGGGTGGAAGGGGATGCCGTCGAGCGGCTTGCCGTTCGCGTCCTTGGGCGCGTTCGGGCCCTTGATTTCCACGCCGTCCGGGTTGTTCGAACCCACGTCGTGCAGCGCCAGCAGGTGCGCCACCACCAGGCCCAGCAGGACCAGGGGCACGGCGATCACGTGGAAGCTGAAGAAGCGGTTGAGGGTGGCGTCGCCGACCACGTAGTCGCCGCGGATCAGCAGGGCCAGGTCCGGGCCAATGACGGGGATGGCGGAGAACAGGTTCACGATCACCTGGGCGCCCCAGTAGGACATCTGGCCCCAGGGCAGCAGGTAGCCCATGAAGGCTTCGGCCATCAGGCACAGGAAGATCGCGCAGCCGAAGATCCAGACCAACTCGCGCGGCTTGCGGTAGCTGCCGTACATCAGGCCGCGGAACATGTGCAGGTAAACCACGACAAAGAAGGCAGAGGCGCCCGTCGAGTGCATGTAGCGGATCAGCCAGCCCCAGGGCACATCGCGCATGATGTACTCGACCGAAGCGAACGCCAGGCTGGCGTCGGGCTTGTAGTGCATGACCAGGAAGATGCCGGTCACGATCTGGATCACCAGCACCAGCAGCGACAGCGAACCGAAGATGTACCAGAGGTTGAAGTTCTTCGGCGCGTAGTACTCCGACATGTGGACGCGGTAGGCGTCAAACGCGGTCGGGAAACGGTTCTCGAACCAGTTCGCGACTTTGGCGCTGGTCGGGGCGTTGGGGGAAATTTCCTTGAATTCAGCCATGTCGGTCTCCATCAGGCCTTCTTGTCTTCACCAACCAGCAGCTTGGTGTCCGACAGGTACATGTGCGGCGGCACTTCGAGGTTATCGGGCGCGGGCTTGTTCTTGAACACGCGGCCCGCCAGGTCGAAGGTGGAGCCATGGCAGGGGCACAGGAAACCGCCTTGCCAGTCGTCGGGCAGCGAGGGCTGGGCGCCGGGCTGCAGCTTGTCCGACGGCGAGCAGCCCAGGTGCGAGCAGATGCCCACGGCCACCAGCACTTCGGGCTTGATGGAGCGGGTCTGGTTTTTTGCGTATTCGGGGGTCGGATAGGCTTTCCGGTCCGAGTTCGGATCGGCCAGCTGCGATTCGGTTTTCTTGAGCGACTCCAGCTGCTCGGGCGTGCGCTTCATGATCCAGACCGGCTTGCCGCGCCATTCCACGGTGATTTTTTCGCCGGGTTTGAGGCTGGAAATGTCCACCTCGACGGCGGCGCCAGCGGCCTTGGCCTTTTCGGAAGGCTGGAAGGTGCTGACGAACGGGGTGGCCACAAAACCGGCACCTACGGCACCAGCACAACCGGTGGCGACGAGCCACGTGCGCTTGCTGCTGTCGACTGGGGTATCACTCATGGAAATCCTCTGCGAGTCTGAATCTGGTCAACCCAGGATTGTAGCGGAGTGAAACAGACGGCCTTCTTACAAAGATTTCAGATGGACCGGTTCCAATGTCTGGCAAGATTCGTCACCAAATTTCACTTTCTGGAGATTTAGATGTCTTTTGTGAACGAATTCAAAAATTTTGCGCTCAAGGGCAATGTGATGGATCTCGCGGTCGGCGTGATCATTGGCGGCGCCTTTGGCAAGATTGTTGATTCCGTGGTCGGCGACCTCATCATGCCGCTGGTCAGCAAGGTGTTTGGCGGCCTGGACTTTTCCAGCTACTACCTGGCGCTGGCTGGGCAGGCGCCGGGCCTGCCGCTGGCCGAAGCCAAAAAGCTCGGAGCCGTCTTTGCGTATGGCAACTTCATCACGGTGGCGCTGAACTTCGCGATCCTGGCCCTGATCATCTTTGTGATGGTGCGCCAAATGAACCGCCTGAGCGCCGAGAAGGCCGCCGCCGCACCCGCCGCACCCGCCGCGCCGGCCCCCACCCCCGAAGACATCGTGCTGCTGCGCGAGATCCGCGACAGCCTGCAGCGCAAAGGCTGATCAGAGCGGCAGGCCCGCCAGCCGGCGGGCCATGCGCAGCGCCTGCAGCAGGCTGCGGGCGTCGGCGCGCCCCTGCCCCGCCAGGTCGAAAGCGGTGCCGTGGTCCGGGCTGGTGCGGACCAGCGGCAAGCCCAGGGTCACGTTCACGCCCTGCTCCATCCCCAGGTACTTCACCGGGATCAGGCCCTGGTCGTGGTACATGGCCACCACCACATCGAATTCGCCCGGATGCGCCAGCGTGTGGCGCGCGCGCATGAAAACCGTGTCGGGCGCAAACGGCCCCTGCACATCCATGCCCTGGGCGCGCGCCTGCGCCGCCACCGGCTGCAGCACCTCGATTTCCTCGCGGCCAAACAAGCCGCCCTCGCCCGCGTGCGGGTTCACCCCCGCGAGCGCGATGCGCGGCGCACGCCCGAGCGTGCGTGCCAGCGCCTCGTGCGTGATGCGCAGCGTCTGCAGCACATGCTCGGGCGTGATGGCGTCCAAGGCCTCGCGCAGCGAGACATGGATGCTGACCAGCACCGTGCGCAGCTCCTCGTTGGCCAGCATCATGCGCACCGGCATTTGCGCCAGCGGCACACCCGCATGGCGCGCGCTCTCGGCCTGCAAGAGTTCGGTGTGGCCCGGGTAGCGGTCCCAGGGGGCGCCAGCGGCGTGCAGGGCCTTCTTGTGCAGCGGTGCGGTCACGATCGCCGCCACCTCGCCGCGCAAGGCCGCGCGCGTCGCCCAGAGCACGCATTCGCCGGCCATGCGGCCGGCGCGCGCGTCGACCACACCCCAGGGCAGCTCGGGCAGGGGCGCCACCACCTGCAGCACCGGCAGGCTACCGGGCGGCACGGCCCCGGCCTCGGCCGGCGAGGCGATGGGCACCACCGGCATGGACGCAGGCCCGCTCAGGGCCAGCGCCCGGCGCATCAGGCCCACATCGCCCGCGACGAAGGCGCCGTGCAGCAGCGCGGGCTGCTCGCGCCAGGCGCGGCCAATGATTTCGGGGCCGATGCCGCACGGGTCACCCGGGGTGAGGACGAGGGGCCGCTGCGGGGTGCTCATGCCGGGTTGTCGATCTCGATGAAGGCGTGTTCGAGCCCGAGCTCGCGCGCCACATGCGCGGCCACGGCCGGCGCGCCATAGCGCTCGCTCGCATGGTGGCCGCAGGCGAGAAAGGCCACGCCCGTCTCGCGCGCCAGGTGGGCCTGGGGCTCGGAAATCTCGCCCGTGACGAAGGCGTCGGCGCCCGCCGCGATCGCGGCCTCGAAGTAGCCCTGCGCGCCACCGCTGCACCAGGCCACGCGCCGGATCGGTCGCGCCCCGGGCACACACTGCACAGCGCGCCCCAGCGTGGCCTGCACATGCGCGGCCAGGGCCTGCGCGCTGTCGAAAGCGGCATCGCCGATGAAGCCCAGCGCCTGATCGCCAAAGCACGCCGTGTGGCGCCAGCCGAGCACGCGGCCGAGTTGCGCGTTGTTGCCCAGCTCGGGGTGCGCGTCCAGCGGCAGGTGGTAGGCGAACAGGTGCAGGTCGTGGGCCAGCAGCAGGCGCAGGCGCTCGCGCATCCAGCCCGTGATGCGACCGTCCTGGCCACGCCAGAACAGGCCATGGTGCACAAACAGCGCATCGGCCCCCTCGGCCACGGCGGCTTCGATGAAGGCGCGGCTCGCGGTCACGCCCGACACCAGCTTGCGGATCGGGCGCGCGCCTTCGACCTGCAGGCCATTGGGCCCATAGTCCTTGAATCGCTCGGGCTGCAGCAGCGCGTCGAAGGCCTGGCCCAGGGTTTTGAAATCGCTCATGTGCTCTCGCTCTCCCAGCGCACAGATTGTGACGCAAGCGCCCCCGGGCCGCGCCCACGGCCACGGCGCATTCATGGACAATGGACGCCATGCGACGTTTCTGGCTTTTCTTTTCTCAAACGGTGACCGTGCTGCTCGCGGCCTGGTTCATTGTGGCCACCCTCAAGCCGCAATGGCTGCAGGGCACCGCCGGAGGCAGCATGACCCTGCTGCAGGCGAGCAGCCCCGACAGCGGCGTGCGCCCGGTCGGCAGCCTGAGTGCGGCCGCCCAGAAGGCCGCCCCCGCCGTGGTCAGCATCAACACCCGCCAAAAGCGCAGCGTGCACCCGCGCCAGCAAGACCCGTGGTTCCGCTTTTTCTACGGCGACGAAGACGACAGCCCCAGCGCAGGCCTGGGCAGCGGCGTGATCGTCAGCCCCGAAGGCCATGTGCTGACCAACAACCATGTGATCGAGGATGCCGATGACATCGAGGTCATCCTGACCGATGGCCGCAAGGCTGCGGCCCAGGTGATCGGCACCGACCCCGAGACCGACCTGGCGCTGCTCAAGATCGGGCTCGACCGGCTGCCGGTGATCGTGCTGGGCCAGTCGGAGGCCCTGCAGGTCGGCGACCTCGTGCTGGCCATCGGCAACCCCTTTGGTGTGGGCCAAACCGTGACCTCGGGCATCGTCAGCGCGCTCGGGCGCAACCAGCTGGGCATCAACACCTTCGAAAACTTCATCCAGACCGACGCCGCCATCAACCCAGGCAACTCGGGCGGCGCGCTGGTCGACATCCAGGGCCAGTTGCTGGGCATCAACACCGCCATCTACTCGCGTTCGGGCGGCAATATGGGCATCGGCTTTGCGATCCCGGTGGCAACCGCACAGCAGATCATGCAGGAGCTGATCCAGCGTGGCCGCGTCACGCGCGGCTGGATCGGCGTGGAGCCACAGAACCTCAATGAAGAGCTGGCCGCCACTTTCAAACTGCCCAGCCCGAAGGGCAACCCGGTGCAGGGCGTGGTCATCACCGGCGTGCTGCACAACGGACCGGCCGCGCAGGCGGGTGTGCGTCCCGGCGATGTGATCACGCAGGTGAACCAGCAGCCGGTGGGCAACGTCACGGAATTGCTCAGCCGCGTGGCCAGCCTGCCGCCAGGCCAGCCGGCCACGCTGCAGGTCTGGCGCCAGCAAGGCCTGGTTCAGCTGACGGTCAAGCCGGGCCAACGGCCCGCCTCCCCCGCGGCACGGCGCTGAAACAGCGCGGCCAAAGCGCTCAGGCCGAGGGCTCGGCGGGCGCCTGCGTGTGCTGGATGAAGAGTTTGGCGGCCCAGATGCCCAGCTCGTAGAGCAGGCACATCGGGATCGCGAGCGCGAGTTGCGAGACCACATCGGGCGGCGTGACCACGGCCGCGATCACGAAGGCCAGCACGATGAAATAGCCACGAAAAGCCTTGAGCTTGTCGATGGTGACCACCCCCATGCGCGCCAGCACGACCACCGCCACCGGAACCTCGAAGGCCAGACCGAAGGCCAGGAACATGCTCAGCACAAAGCCCAGGTAGGCCTCGATGTCGGGTGCGGCGGTGATGCTTTTGGGTGCGAAGCTCTGGATGAAGGCGAACACCTGGCCGAACACGAAGAAGTAGCAAAACGCCACGCCCATGAAAAACAGCAAGGTGCTCGAGACCACCAGGGGCAGCACCAGCTTTTTCTCGTGGGCATACAGGCCTGGCGCCACAAAGGCCCAGATCTGGTAGAGCACCACCGGCAAGGCGATCAGGAAGGCCGCCATCAGCAGGATCTTGAGCGGCACCATGAAGGGCGAGATCACCGAGGTCGCGATCAGCGTGGCGCCCTTGGGCAGGTGGGCCACCAGCGGCGCGGCCAGCAGGTCATAGAGCTCGCCCGGCCCGGGGTACAGCGCGAGCGCCAGACCCGCCACCGCGACCGCGATCATGGCGCGGATCAGGCGATCGCGCAGCTCGATCAGGTGCGCGACGAAAGGCTGTTCGGTGCCGGCCAGCTCGTCTTCGGGCGTCGGGTTGGGTTGGGTCATGGGCAATCCAGGGCCGGCTGCCGGGCGGCGGCAGGCCACACAGGGTCAGAGGGATTTGGGACGGTAGCGCGCCACGCGCGCCGCGCCCGACAGGGCCCGGCTGCGCACGCCGGTGCGGGCCTTGTACCACTGCGGCACGGCACCGCGCTTGAGGCGCCAGTTCTTGCCCGGGTGCTTGTACTCGGGCACGGGCGTCTGCAGCACACTTGCGCTGCCGTCCGACAGGCCCGCCGTGGTCTGGCTCCAGTCTTTCTCGAAATCCGAAGTGGCGGTCTGCACCGACTGCTCGACGTCGCGCGCCGCGGTCTCGACCGAATCTTTCATTTTGCGCAGCTCTTCGAGGTCCATCGAGCGGTTGACCTCGGCTTTGACATCGGCCACATAGCGCTGGGCCTTGCCCAGCAAGGCGCCGACCGTGCGGGCCACGCGCGGCAACTTCTCGGGGCCGATGACGACCAGCGCCACCACCCCGATCAGGGCCATTTTGGTAATGCCGAGATCGAGCACGGATGCAGGTCAGTTCAGGACTTGTGCTTGGCTTCGACGTCGATGGTGGTCTTGTCGGCCGCAGGCGGTGCGCTGACCTGCGCGGCCGCCTTGTCCTCGGCGTTGCCGCCTTCCTTCATGCCGTCCTTGAAACCCTTGACGGCGCCGCCCAGGTCGGAGCCGATGTTCTTGAGCTTCTTGGTGCCAAACACCATGACCACGATCAGCAGCACGATCAGCCAGTGCCAAATGGAAAAGGAACCCATGGATATCTCCTGAAATTGCCTGCGATTCTAAAGCGAGTGGCGCTGGCGCCCTGTCACCGGCCAAACGCCCTGGATGGCGCAGGGCTTGTGGCGATCAGCCCTTGAGCCAGGGACGCGGCCCGCCCATCACGTGCATGTGCAGGTGGTGCACCTCCTGACCACCCTCGGCGCCGGTGTTGAGCACGATGCGGTAGCCGCCTTCGGGGTAAGGCCTGCACCCCGCTTGCAAGGCCAGTTGGGGCGCCAGGGTGAGCATGTGGCCCATCAGGGCCGCGTGGTCGGCGCCCACATGCGCCATCGAGGGGATGTGCAGCTTGGGAATGATCAGAAAGTGCACCGGCGCCCAGGGCGCGATGTCGTGAAAGGCCAAGACATGCTCGTCCTCATGGACCTTGCGCGACGGGATCTGGCCCGCCACGATCTTGCAGAAGATGCAGTTGTCGCTCATGGTTGAACACTTCAAACGGCAGACGGGTCAGGCATGGGCTGACCCCGGTGGAGCCGCACCATGCCCAGCACGATGCGGTAGAGAAACCAGACGGAAATGGCCACCCAGGCCAGCCAGCCCGGGAAGAAAAACAGGAACCACAGCGGAAAGGTCACGAGGTAAAGCACCGCAGCCCACAGCACCGTGCGCAGGCGCCAGCCGAAGTGGCTGCCTTGCCAGCCGGGCCCCACATCGCCGCGCTTGACCAGGTCGATCACCAGCGCCACCACCAACAGCAAGGGGCCGACCTGCGCGCCCGGGATCACGGCGCTGACGGCCACCACCAGGTGCAGCACATAGCTGACCCAGCTCACGGTCAGGTCGCTGTCTTGCTGCAGGTCATCGGGGCGCATGCGCAGCTCACTCGCCCAGGCGTTCACGCTCGGTGGCCTTGCGCAGGGCCTTTTCCTCGAGGCCGCTCAGGCCCTCGCGGCGCGCGAGCTCGGCCACCACATCGGCCGGCGTGAGGCCGTAGTGCGCGAGCGCGATCATGCTGTGAAACCAGAGGTCGGCCACTTCATAGAGCAGCTTGCTGCGGTCGCCGCCGTGGTCGACGTCCTTGGCGGCCATCACGGTCTCGGTGGCTTCCTCGCCGATTTTCTTGAGGAAGGCGTCGGGGCCCTTGTGCAGCAGGCGCGCGACGTAGCTTTTCTCGGGGTCGCCGCCGTTGGCGGGCTTGCGACTTTCGACCACCGCGGCCAAGCGGTCAAGGATGTCCTGGTTGCTCATGGCGTCATTTGTAAATGGTTTCGGGGTCTTTGAGAACCGGCTCGACCGCGGCCCAGGCCTGGCCCTGCAGGCTTTGGTAGAAGCAGCTGTGGCGGCCGGTGTGGCAGGCGATGCCGGGCTCATGGCCCAATTGCGTGACCTTGAGCAGCACCACGTCGTTGTCGCAATCGAGGCGGATGTCGTGCACCTGCTGCACATGGCCGGATTCTTCGCCTTTGAACCAGAGTTTGTTGCGCGAACGGCTGAAGTACACAGCGCGGCCGAGCTCGGCGGTTTTTTGCAGCGCCTCGCGGTTCATCCAGGCGAACATGAGCACATCGCCTGTGGCGTTTTCCTGCGCGATCACCGGCACCAGGCCTTGCGCATCCCATTTGATTTGGTCGAGCCAATCCATCGTGAACCTCACAAACGCACCGGGATGCCGCGCTCGCGCATGCGCGCCTTGGCCTGCTGCACGGTGTATTCGCCGTAGTGGAAGATGCTGGCGGCCAGCACCGCGTCGGCGCCGCCGAGGCTCACGCCATCGGCCAGGTGGTCGAGGTTGCCCACGCCGCCCGAGGCGATCACGGGCACGCTCACCGCATCGGCCACGGCGCGCGTGAGCTGCAGGTCAAAGCCGCTCTTGGTGCCGTCGCGGTCCATGCTGGTCAGCAGGATCTCACCAGCGCCATGGTCGGCCATCTGGCTGGCCCAGGCCACCGCATCGAGCCCCACGTTCTTGCGCCCGCCATGGCTGTAAACGTCCCAGCCTGGCCCCATGGGCTGGCCTTGAGCGTTGAGGCGCTGCTCGTCTTCGGGCGTTCGGCGCTTGGCGTCGATGGCGACCACGATGCACTGCGAGCCGTATTTGGCGGACGCCTCGCGGATGACCTCGGGGTTGGCGATCGCGGCCGAGTTGAAGCTGGTCTTGTCGGCGCCCGCATTGAGCAGGCGGCGCACATCCTGCACGGTGCGCACGCCCCCGCCCACCGTGAGTGGAATGAAGACCTGCGAGGCCACCGCCTCGATGATGTGCAGGATCACATCGCGCCCATCGCTGGTGGCGGTGATGTCGAGGAAAGTGAGCTCGTCGGCGCCCTGCTCGTTGTAGCGGGCCGCGATCTCGACCGGATCGCCGGCGTCGCGCAGTTCGACGAAATTGACGCCCTTGACCACGCGACCGCCGGTCACGTCCAGGCAAGGGATGATGCGTTTGGCCAGCATGGATGCCTTTTCAAAAATCAGAGCACGCGCAGGCGCTGAGCGCCCTGCCAGAAAGCGCCAGGTGCCACGGTGATGGGCTCGTACACCTGGGCCGCCTCGACGCACAGCATGTGGCGCCAGCCATCGGCCGGCATGTCGGCCAGTGTGGCGCATTTGTCCGACCCCGGGTTCCAGACCACGGTCTGGGCCCAGTCCATGTCCTGCTCGATGGCGAGGCGGTGCGGGCCATCGTGCAACACACAGCCTTGCGGCGGCGCCGAATACACGCGGTCGAACTCGCCCGCAAATTGCAGGGTTTCGGCGCCCGTGCCGTGGCGATCGCTGACCGCATCCCATTCGGCGCGGCCGGCCAGGCCCTGCAGGCGCGCCTGGGCGAGGTCGTCGACCGCCACATAGCTGTGCAGGGCGCCGGTGAACGCCAGCGGCTCGGTGTCGGTGTTGCGCAGCGCGAGTTCGACCTGCAAGGCCCCCGGCGTGAGCGCGATCAAGAGGCGCGCTTCAAAGGCCTGCCCCCACCAGCGGCGCGTGGCTGGGCTGTCGCTCAGGCTGAGCGCCAGGTGCGCCTCCTCGCCTTGCAGGCGCGGCGCGTGCGCGGCCCAGGGCAGCTGGCGCGCAAAGCCGTGCTTGGGCAGGGGGCCGCGCTGGTTGAACTGGGGAAAGCACAGCGGGATGCCGCCGCGGACCGGGGCCTGGCCGTCCATGACGCTGGCCGGGCTCAGGTACAGGCGCTCGCGCCCGGCCGCCACCCACGAAAGCACCTGCGCGCCGTGCTGCGCCACGACCACGCGGTCGCCGCAGGCCAGCTGCAGCTCGGTGGCGGGCAGACCCCGGACAACCGTGTCGCGGCAGGTGGCGGGGCTGGCCATGTCAGCCGTTCAGTTCGTCGGCGCGCTGCTGGGCCGCTTCGAAGTCGAGGTCGCCCGAGTAGATCGCGCGGCCGCAGATCACGCCCTGCACGCCTTCATCTTCCACGGCGCACAGCTGCTCGATGTCGACCATATTGGACAGGCCGCCCGAGGCGATCACGGGGATGGTGAGCGCCTGCGCCAGCTTGACGGTGGCCTCGATGTTGATGCCGCTGAGCATGCCGTCGCGGCCAATGTCGGTGTAGATGATGGACTCGACGCCCCAGTCCTCGAACTTCTTGGCCAGGTCCACCACCTCGTGGCCGGTGAGCTTGCTCCAGCCGTCGGTCGCGACCTTGCCGTCCTTGGCGTCCAGGCCGACGATGATGTGACCGCCAAAAGCGGTGCAAGCATCCTTGAGGAAGCCCGGGTTCTTGACCGCGGCGGTGCCAATGATCACGTACTGCAGGCCGCTGTCGATGTATTTCTCGATGGTGTCGAGGTCGCGGATGCCGCCGCCAAGCTGCACCGGGATGTCGGCGCCGACTTCCTTGAGGATGGCCTTGATGGCCGAAAAGTTTTGCGGCTTGCCGGCAAAAGCGCCATTCAGATCCACCAGGTGCAGGCGGCGCGCACCCTTGTCGAACCAGCTGCGCGCCATGGCCGCCGGGTCTTCGCCGAAGGTGGTGGCCTGGTCCATATCGCCCTGTTTGAGGCGAACGCAGTGGCCGTCCTTGAGGTCAATGGCGGGAATCAGAATCATGGCGGGTCAGGAGATCAGGTGGCGTCAGGGTTGCCAGTGGAGGAAGTTGCGGTACAGGGCCAGGCCCTGCGCCGCGCTTTTTTCGGGGTGGAACTGCGTGGCGAAAATATTATCGCGCGCCACCGCGCAGGCAAAGCGCCCGCCGTAGTCGGTTTCTGCGGCGCAGTGGGCCGCCTTGGCCACACGCGCATGGAAGCTGTGCACGAAGTAAAACCAGCTGCCGTCGTCGATGCCCTGCCACATCGCATGGCGAGGGCTGGTGGGCCAGACCTGGTTCCAGCCCATCTGCGGCACCTTGTAGCGCGTGCCGTCGGGTTGCAGTTGGCCAGCGAGGTCGAACTTGACCACCTCGCCCGGGATCAGGCCCAGGCCCGGCGTGTCGCCCTCGGCGCTGTGCTCGAGCAGCATCTGCATGCCCACGCACACGCCAAACAGCGGCTTGCTCGCCGCGGCCTCGAGCACGGCGGCCAGCAGGCCCGACTCGCGCAGCTCACGCATGCAGTCGGGCATGGCGCCCTGGCCCGGCAAGACCACGCGGTGCGCGTCGCGCACCACCTGCGGGTCGGCGGTGACGGTGACTTCGGCATGGTCGACGCTGGCAGCCGCATGGATCACCGCCTGCGCCACACTGCGCAGATTGCCCATGCCGTAGTCAACGACCGCGACGCGATTGACCGACATTTCAGAGCGAACCCTTGGTCGAGGGGATCATGCCAGCGGCACGCGGGTCGAGTTCGAGCGCGGCGCGCAGGGTGCGGCCAAAGGCCTTGAAGATGGTTTCGCACTGGTGGTGCGCATTGACACCTTTGAGGTTGTCGATGTGCAGCGTGGCACCCGCGTGGTTCACGAAGCCCTGGAAAAATTCGTAGACGAGTTGCGTGTCCAGCGTGCCGAGCATGCCCGAGCTGAAGCGCACGTCCATGTGCAGGCCCGGGCGGCCCGAGAAGTCGACCACGACGCGCGACAGCGCCTCGTCCAGCGGCACATAGGCGTGGCCGTAGCGGCGGATGCCCTTTTTGTCGCCCACGGCCTTGGCCACGGCCTGGCCCAGCGTGATGCCGATGTCTTCGACCGTGTGGTGGCCATCGATGTGCAAATCACCCTCGCACTGCACGTCCAGATCGATCAGGCCGTGGCGCGCGATCTGGTCGAGCATGTGGTCGAGGAAGCCGATGCCGGTGGCCAGCTTGGACTGGCCCGTGCCATCGAGGTTGAGGGCGACACGGATGTTCGTCTCGGCCGTCTTGCGGCTGACTTCGGCTTGGCGCATGGGGCGTGGTGAGAGGGGGTTTTCAGAGGGGCCATGATACCATCGAGCCTCTGCCAAGCCCGCCTTGCAGCCCGCAAGCGCCCTGGCTTTGCGCCACACCGATGGATTCCCGATGAGCCAATACTGGAGTGCCCTTGTGCACGGCCTGACGCCCTACGTGCCGGGCGAGCAACCGCAAATCGACAACCTCATCAAGCTCAACACCAACGAGCACCCCTGGGGCCCGTCCCCGCGTGCGCTGCAGGCCATCCGCGCCGCCACCCACGACGGCCTGCGCCTGTACCCCGACCCCAACGGCAGCGCGCTCAAGGCCGAGCTCGCAAGGCACCACGGCGTGGCACCCGGCGAGGTGTTTGTCGGCAATGGCTCGGACGAGGTGCTGGCGCACGCCTTCATGGCCCTGCTCAAGCACCCGGGCGGCCTGTGGTTCCCCGACATCACCTACAGCTTCTACCCGGTCTATTGCGGCCTGTACGGCATCGAGCCGCGCACGATTGCCCTGGCCGAAGACTTCTCGATCCGCGCCGACGACTACCTGCCCAGGGATGGCCAGGCGGCGGGCGCCATCATCTTCCCGAACCCGAATGCGCCCACGGGCCGGCTGCTCGCGCTCGCCGACGTCGAGCGCATCGTGGCCGGCAACCCGCAGGCCGTGGTGCTGGTCGACGAGGCCTACATCGACTTCGGCGGCGAGAGTGCGGTGCCTTTGGTGCAGAAGTACCCCAACCTGCTGGTGTGCCACACCTTCTCCAAGAGCCGCTCGCTCGCGGGACTGCGGGTGGGCTATGCGGTCGGTCAGGCGCCGCTGATCGAGGCGCTCGAACGCGTGAAAAACAGCTTCAACTCCTACCCGCTGGACCGCCTGGCCCTGGCCGGTGCGGTGGCCTCGGTGCAGGACGAGGCGCATTTCCAAGACAGCTGCGCCAAGGTCATCGCGGTGCGCGAGCGCCTCGTGGCCGACCTCCAAGGCCTGGGGTTTGAGGTGCTGCCCTCGGCGGCCAACTTCATCTTTGCCCAGCACCCGCAGCGCGCCGGCGCCGAACTCACGGCACGCCTGCGCGAGCGCGCGATCATCGTGCGCCACTTCAAGCTGCCGCGCATCGACAATTTCCTGCGCATCACCGTGGGCACACCCGAGCAATGCCAGGCGCTGGTGGCGGCGCTGCGCGAGATCCTGCAAGGCTGACAAAAAAGCCCCGCGTCGGCGGGGCTCATGCTGCTTCGTGCGGGCACGTCACTTGCGCATCGGCGGCACCGGGTTCAGGCGCAACTCGGCCGCGCGCGCATGGCCCTGCAGGCCCTCGCCATAGGCGAGCTCGGCGGCGATGCGGCCCAGCGGCTGCGCGCCCGCTTCGCTCACTTCAATGAGGCTCGAGCGCTTCTGGAAGTCGTAGACCCCCAGCGGCGAAGAAAAGCGCGCCGTGCCGCTGGTGGGCAGCACGTGGTTGGGGCCAGCGCAGTAGTCGCCCAGCGATTCGCTGGTGTAGGCGCCCAGGAAGATCGCACCGGCGTGGCGCAGGAGCGGCTCCCAGCGCTGCGGCTCGCAACTCGAGACCTCCAGGTGCTCGGGCGCGATGCGGTTGCTGATGGCGCAGGCCTCGGCCATGTCGCGGGTCAGGATCAAGGCCCCCCGGTCATTGAGCGACTTGGCGATGATCTCGCGCCGGGGCATCTCGGGCAGCAGGCGGTCGATCGCGGCCTGCACCGCCTCGATGTAAGCCGCATCGGGGCACAGCAGGATGCTTTGCGCGAGCTCGTCGTGCTCGGCCTGGCTGAACAAATCCATCGCCACCCATTCGGCCGGCGTGCTGCCGTCGGCCAGCACCAGGATCTCGGACGGGCCGGCGATCATGTCGATGCCCACGGTACCGAACACGCGCTTTTTGGCGCTGGCCACGTAGGCATTGCCCGGGCCGGTGATCTTGTCGACCTTGGGAATGGTGGCGGTGCCGTAAGCGAGCGCGGCCACGGCCTGCGCGCCGCCCACGGTGAAGGCGCGACTCACGCCGGCGACACAGGCGGCGGCCAGCACCAGCGGGTTGCGTACGCCTTGCGGTGTGGGCACCACCATGATGATGTCTTGAACGCCCGCCACATGCGCGGGAATCGCGTTCATCAGCACCGACGACGGGTAAGCCGCCTTGCCGCCGGGCACATAGATGCCCACGCGGTCGAGCGGCGTGACCTTCTGGCCCAGCAGTGTGCCGTCCTCGTCGCGGTAGCTCCAGCTCTCGCCCGAGGCTTTTTTCTGCGCCTCGTGGTAGCGGCGCACGCGGCCGGCCGCGGCCTGCAGGGCCTCGCGCTGCGCGGCCGGCAGACTGTCCAACGCGGCTTGCAGTTCGGCCTGGGTGATCTCCAGCTCGGCCACACTGGCCGCCGCAAGCCCATCAAAGCGCTGCGTGTACTCGAGCACCGCCGCATCGCCGCGTTGCTGCACATCGGCCAGGATGTCGGCCACGCGCTGCTCGATGGCGGCGTCGGTGTCGGCCGACCAGTGCAGACGCTGCGCGAAAGCGGCTTCAAAGCCGGCGTCTTGCGTGTTCAGGCGAAGCGGCTGGGCGGTGGGCATGTTCAGTCTTTCTTCACCGCGCCCGCAAAGGCCTCGATGATGGCGCGGATCGGCGCCTGCTTCAATTTCAGCGCGGCCTGGTTGACGACCAGGCGCGAGCTGATGTCCATGATGCGCTCGACCTCGACCAGCTGGTTGGCCTTGAGTGTGCTGCCGGTCGAGACCAGGTCGACGATGGCGTCGGCCAGACCGGTGAGCGGCGCGAGCTCCATGCTGCCGTACAGCTTGATCAGGTCGACGTGCACGCCCTTGTTGGCAAAAAACTCACGCGCAATGGCGGTGTATTTGGTCGCGACCTTGAGGCGAGAGCCGGTGCGCACCTGGGCCGCGTAGTCGTAGTCGGCGCGCACGGCCACGCTCATGCGGCACTTGGCGATGTTCAGGTCCAGCGGCTGGTACAGGCCCTGGCCGCCGTGCTCGATCAGCGTGTCCAGGCCGGTGACGCCGAGGTCGGCGCCGCCGTATTCGACGTAGGTGGGCACGTCGGTCGCGCGCACCAGCACCACGCGCACCTCGGGCCGGTTGGTGGGCAGGATCAGCTTGCGCGATTTTTCGGGGTCCTCGAGCACCGCGATGCCCGCCGCCTGCAGCAAGGGCAGGGTTTCGTCAAAGATGCGTCCTTTGGACAGGGCCAGGGTGATCATGGTCATTTGACCCTTTCGATGTCGGCACCCAGGGCGCGCAGTTTGGCTTCCATGCGGTCGTAGCCGCGGTCCAGGTGGTAGATGCGGTCGACCAGGGTCTCGCCCTCGGCCACCAGGCCCGCGATCACCAGGCTGGCCGAGGCACGCAGGTCGGTCGCCATCACCGTGGCGCCCGACAGCTGCGGCACGCCTTCGACCATGGCCACCTTGCCGTCGATCTGAATGTGCGCGCCCAGGCGCACCAGCTCGTTGACGTGCATGAAGCGGTTTTCAAAAATCGTCTCGGTGACCTTGCTCGCGCCCTCGGCGATGCAGTTGAGCGCCATGAACTGCGCCTGCATGTCGGTCG
>JACCDX010208897.1_pt1 | contig 19803 bp, 15 predicted proteins | sample 7449681 | NCBI WGS metagenome assembly JACCDX01 (sample SAMN15323450, study PRJNA562643) | freshwater metagenome | isolation source: river surface water | place: USA:Blue River Watershed | collected 2017-08-18
CCTCCCGACTGCCAGACTGCCGCACATAGTTGCTGCCATCCCACTGGATATCCTGGCTCTCGCCCGTGGTCGCCGTGCCCAGGTTCACGTTCCGCCCCGCCTGGAAGCTGGTGACGCCCGTGCCGTCGTTCTGCACCTGCGCTGCGGTGAGGTCGATGTCCCGTCCGGCCTTGGCCAGCAGCTCGCCAGCAGGGCCGGTGATGTAGAGGCCGGCCATGCGGTCGACGCCGGTGCGGGTGAAGGCGTTGCCGCCCGCGGCGCTGGCCGATTCGGCGGTCGTGGTCACGACCTTGAGGTCGCGGCCGGCGTCCAGCCGCATGGCGCGATGCGCCTGCAGGCGGCCGCCGGTGTTGTCGATATCCAGCGCAGCCTTCAGGTCCAGGATGTCGGCGGCCATGGCGCCGTTCTGGTTATCGATGCCAGCGGCGTTGATGCGCACCAGGTTGCGGCCGGCGATGGTGCCGCTGTTGCGCGCATCGCCGCTGAGGGTGATGCTCACGTCGCGGCCGGCGATCAGCGCGCCGGTGCCGTCGATGTCGCCCGGGCGCACCCGCACATAGACCTGGGGCACCAGCACGCTCTGGCGCGAGCCATCGGGCAGGGTGACCTCGCGCGTGACCAGCCACACCATGTCCGAGGTGAGCTGCGCGACCTGCTCGGGGCTGAGCGCGATGCCGGGGCGCAGGTCCCACTGGCGGGCGTAGCTGAGGCCCGCATCCATGAGAGCGCGGAATTGCGAGTCGTCATCGCGGTAGTCGCCGACAAAGCGCTGGCCGGTGAGGGCCAGCACCTGCTCGCGCACCAGGGTCTGCTCGTAGAAGGCATCGCCCATGCGCTTGCCAAAGGCGGCGGGATCGACACGCAGGGCCTGCATCAGGTAGTCGCTGCCGATCCAGGCCTTGTACTGGGTGAAGCGCGGGTCGGTCTCGACCAGGTAGCGGGCGCTGCTCTCGGGGCGGGTCGTGAACAGGCTGGCGGTGGGCAGCTGCAGGGGCGCGGCGATGGTGCGGATCTGCATCGCAGGCAGCGGGTCGCCCGTTCCGTTGGCATCGAGGACCGCGCCACCAGAGCGGGCGGCCTTGCCAGGCGCCGGGGAGACGGCGGTGGCGGCGGGTGTGTGGCCAGTGGAGGCACCCGCTGCATGGCGCTCGAAGCGCAGGGCCTTCAGGTGAACGGTCTCGACGACCGGCGCAGGCGCGTAGGGGGCCGGACGCGAGCCGAAGGTGTCATGGCCGTCGAGGCGAACCCGCCAGTACTCGGTAGCTGTCCCGACCTGGCTTGTCGTGCGCTGGCCCAGCCCGTCGACATTGTCCAGCCGGGAGCCGCCCGACTCGATCGCGCCTCCGGCCACGATGTGGCTCTTGTCGTTGTACAACGTGCCAGCGGCCAGGTGCATGTCGCGGCCAGCCAGGATCCGGCCTGGAGCGCTCTGGACGATGGCACTCTCGGTGACCGTCCGTGTGTAGTCGTATCGAATGTAGGCGTCGCTGGTACCAGCCGGGCTTCGCAGGCAGGAGGCTTCGCACCACTCGACGCCAGCCTCCCTGTCCGAGAACCGCGTGCTGGTATCGCGCGTCGAGATGACATCGCCCCGCCTGTGCTGGAACTCGGTGACCGCTGACTGACTGACCAGCCTCACCTCGGTGGCGAAATGCGCGTTGGTGTTGTGAATGGCAACCGCGTCGATGCCCAGGTCGCGCGCGGCGTCGATGGTGGCGCTCTGGTTATGGACGGACTGCGCGCGGCCAGTGGTGCGCCCGCTGGCATCGAGGGCGCCGCCGATGGCCATGTCGCCGCCGCTGTAGATGAGGGCGTTCTCGCGGTTGGTGAGGTGGGCCACCCCGATGTCCACCCGCTCGCGCCCGGCCAGGGTGGCGGCGCGGACGCTGCCGCCCGCCGCCTCCTCGCGATTGGTGAAGGCATTGGCCGCCAGGGCCATGCGGTCGCCATAGAGGCGGCCAGTGCCGACGTTGTCGACCGTGGCGGCCTCGATGCGCGTGTCGGCGCCGTCGACGAGGCCGCGGTTGGTGAAGGCGCCCGCCACCTTCAGCCGCGTCGCCAGGGCACTGGTGAGTTCGCCCGTGGCCTGGTTGTCCAGGGCAGCGGCGTTGGCGGTGAGGTTGCGGCCTGCCTGCACCACCACGGGGTTGGTGAGGCGCCCGGCGACATCGATCTGCAGGTCGCCACCGGCCTGCAGGGTGCCGGCCAGGGTGTGATCGCCCTGCAGCTGCAGCACCACATCCCCCTGCGAGGCCAGGGTGCCAGCACCGCCCAGGGTAGCCGCGCGCACCTCGGCGCGGGTGTCGGCGACCATCTGTCCGCCCTGGTTGGTGATGCGCAGGGTAGGCGCGGGCGCGGTATCGCCCGTGATGCGCAGGACACCGCCTGCGCTGAGCTCGCCGCCGTCGTTGGTCAGGGCGCCATCGGCGCGCAGCGCCAGGTCCTGCACGGCGCGGATCGCGCCCTGGCGGTTGTCCACCTGATGGGCCGTGAGGACGACGCTGCGGCCCTCGAGTCCTGTGTCCTTGGGCTTGCCGTCGGCGTCGAAGGACAGGGTGCCCGTGTTGACCACACGGCCCGCGCGCAAGTTGAGTGACTGGCCGGCGCGCACCAGGCCTGCGCTGTTGTCGACCAGGCCGGTGCTGTCGATGGACAGGTCGCCCTTGGCGCTGATCAGGCCGGCGCCGTTGTGCAGGGCCTCTGCCGTCACGCGGGCATCGCCTGCGGCGACGATCCGGCCCCGGGTGTTATCGACCTTGCCGGCCTGGATCAACAGGCTCTTGGCGCGCAGCAGGCCCTGGGTGTTGTCCACCACCTGGCCCGCCGCCTCGGCGGTGACGACCAGCTGGCCCGGCGTGATGACCCGTGCCCGCTTCGTGACCAGGTCGCCGCGCGTGGCGGTGAGCGCGATGTCTCCCGCAACGCTGCCAGCAAGTCCATCCGCCAGGTCCAGGGTGGCGCCGCGCAATGCCACGTCGTCGGCTGCCAGCACCTGGCCCGCGCTCTGCAAGGCGCCGGTGGTCGTGACCGTCAAGGCGCCATGGCCGCGCAGGCCTGCTGCCATCACATGGCTGGCGCTGCCGGAAAGGCTGCCCGCCTCCAGCACGAGGTCAGCGCCAGAGCCGATGCGCCCGGTGCTGGCGATGCCCCCAGCCTGCAGCCGCAAGGTGCCGGCGCTGAGGATGCGCGCTCCTCCATCGACGGCAGGCTGCCCGGGGCCGTCGGCGAGGTTGTCCAGCTTGTCACGGGCCGTGAGGACGAAGCTGCCTGACCCTTCGTGCAGCAGCTGCCCCGCCGTGTTGTCGATGGCCTGGGCGCTGACACGGAAGTCGTGCGCGGCCGTCGCGATCAGTCCCCCACGGTTGTCCAGGCGGCCGTCGAGCGTGATCGACTGGTCGTCACGGCCGGTCTGGATGATCTGGCCGCCCACGTTGCTGAGCGAATTGGCCTGGATCGTGACGGCCTCGGCCTGCACCCGTCCGGTGTTGCTCAGCCATCCGTCCTGACTGAGGACCAGGGGACCGGCACTGGCCAGCACCTGGCCGGCGTTGCGCACGCCCAGCCCGGCCTCGGTGCCGACCAGGGTGATCTGCCCGGCGTACATGCCGCCGAGCCGGGAGCTGTCCAGGGCGAAGCCGGGCGCGGGGCCCGTGCCCTCGATGGGCGTGGCCTGCGGCGCCGACTCAGCCCCCAGGCCCGTGCTGGCCACCTCGTTGGCGCCGGTGACCACCTGCAGGCGTCGCGCCCAGAGGCCCGCGTTGATCTCCAGCGCGCGGCTGAGGATTGCGGTGTAGTCCGCGCCCTGGGTGTCCAGCCCGTTGCCGTCGATGCGCACGGTGCCGCCCTGCACCCGATAGCCCTGCAGCACGCCGTCGCGCATGAGCGGCGTGCCGGTGGTGAGGGTGACGCCCGCTGCGTTGATGAAGGTGCCGCCTTGGACCACGATGCCCGACGGGTTGGCGATGACGACGTCGGCCCGTGGGCCGGCAACCTCCACCGCCCCTTGCAGGCGGCTGGGGTCGCTCGAATTGACTTCGCTCAGGATGACCCGGGCGCTGCCACGTGCCAGCCAGGGGTTGCCCTGTACCCAGCCGCCCAGCTGGGTGGGTGTGTCGGTTCGGCTGTTGTTGAGGATGGCGCCGGAGGTTCCCACATCGAACTGGCGATAGGTGTTGCGGCTCACGCCCGCGGCGCTGGGGGTCTGGATGTTGACCTGCACCACGCCGTTGGCAGTGCCCAGCACGGTGGGCCGCTGGGTGGCGGGGGCGCCCGGGTCGGCCACGATGCGGGTAGCCACGGTCTGGCCATGGGCGAGCAGGGGCGCGGCCACCATCAGGGCGAGGGAGCCGACCCTCCCCGCCTTGGCCTGCGCGCGGGCCGCTTCGCCGACGGCCATCAGGCAGCCGCGGGCACGGTTGAAGACCAGTCGGAAGCAGTGCTTGTTCATGATGTCTCTCTTGTGGCGCGGGTGGGTCAGAGGCTCAGCGAGAGGCTGAAGCCGGCGGTCGTCGGCGCGGTGCGGAAGTCCGTGGGCTTGTGCAGGGGCCGGCCGACGAAGAACTCCCCCTGCCAGCCCGCCCACTGCCCGCGCAGGCCCAGCACCGCGCCGCTGAGGTCCTTGCCCACCAGGCGCTGGGCGCTGGGGCCATCCACATGGCCGGCGTCGACACCGCCGAACACCTGCACCGCGGGGGACAGGACCAGGGCAAGCTCATTGCGAAGGAACCATCCGCGCTCGGCGCTGAGCACGTACAGGCCATCGAAGCCGCGCACGGTGTGGCGTCCGCCGATGGCGAAGCGGTCCTGCGGGGTGAGCGGGGTCTGGTCCTGCTGCGCGCGCAGGGCGCCGGTGTAGGCCAGGGCCTGGCCGCCCCAGGTGAAGGACTGCTGCACGGTGGCATCGAGCAGGCGCAGGTGCATGCGCGAGCTGCCTTCGCCCTGGGCCTCTTCGGGCGCAGGCAGGCTGCCCCAGGCGCCGGTGCCGCGGCGCAGGGCCAGGCTGGCATCGAGGCTGCCACCGCGCCAGCTGCGGCGGTGGCCCAGGCCCCACTCCAGGCCGGCCACCACGCGGCGCTGGACCTCGATCTCGGTGTCGTCGATGAAGCTGCTGGACGAACGGCGGAACACCTTGAGGCTGGCGCTGGTCCTGCCCGCGCCATCGCGCCGCAGCACGCGCGCGAGCCGCAGCTCGGTGCCATGGCTGGTGCCGTGGTAGACGTAGTCCTGGCTGGCGCCGGCGACAGTCTGGAAGTAGCGGTTGTCCGATTGGGTGACGCTGGCCAGCCAGTAGCCCAAGGGAATGGAGTAGTGCACCACCTGCCCGCGCGTGCCACGGGCGCCGGGCCGGCCGCCGCCCAGGTCATGCAGCCAGGTGACGTAGAACAGGTCGCTCAGCGTCCACCAGTTGTCCAGGCTCAGCGTGAGGCTGCCCTGGTACTTTCCGGTGTCGGGCGTGCCGCTGTCATCCAGCGTGGCCGACAGCCGCAGGGGCCTGGGCTGCCCGTGGGTGATGACCAGTTCGCTGCTTCCAGGGGTGGCGCCAGGCTCCACCCGGATGTCGGCCTGCGCGGTGGGCACGCGACGGTAGTTGTCCAGGGCTTGTTCGACATCGCGCAGGTTGAGCACGTCACCGGGCTGGATCGGGACCGTGTTCCGGAGGCTGGCGCGCTGGCCGGTGCCATCGGCCAGGCGGATGGCTGCCACCTGACCGGGCAGAAGGGTGAGCGTGAGCGTGCCGCTGCGCAGGTCCTGCGGGCTGGCGAGTACACGGCTGGTGATGTAGCCGCGCGCGATGAGGGCATGCTGCAACCGGTCGATGACGGCCTGGATGCCCTGCGCGCCGAGGCAGCGGCCGACAACAGGGTCAGGCCTGGGCAGCTGCGCATGGCCATCGGCATGGGCCGGCAGCCAGTCGAAGCGCGGGTCGTCGGCGCCGTCGACCTGCACGCGCTCGATCGGGAAGCAGGGCGATTCATCGGACGGCAGCTGGCGGACCTCGCCCGGCGCGGGGGCGCCTTGGCCTTGGGCCAGGATCGGACGGAGGGGCAGGAGCAGCCCCAGGCAAGCGCAGGCCAGGGCCAGCGAGGAGCGGACGGACAGTGTCATGGGGCGTCGACAGGCGTGTAACGTGCGAGCCGTGGCTGCACGAGGTCCCTGCATGTCGGGAGCGTGGGAGCTAGCCGTTGGCGGCAGCGAGCGTAGGAGCCATGGCGGCCCGATCCCCACAGATGACTGACACCCTCGCACCGCGCCCTGTGCGTCGGGGTCCGGGGAGGCCGTCGCGTGGGACGGGGCGTCTGCGGACTCCTGGCCGCGGCCAGCGCCTAGAATCTCCCCCTCAAGGAAGCGTGGCAGAGTGGTCGATTGCACCGGTCTTGAAAACCGGCAACGGGCAACCGTTCGTGAGTTCGAATCTCACCGCTTCCGCCAGACCCCCGAACTTGCACAAGCCGGCAGCCGCGAACTAGACTGCCCCATGCCTCGCGCCCGGCTGGTCTTCGTCGCCCTGATGTTGTTCGGCCTCTGCCTCCAGTGGGCCGGCCTGCGCGCACAGACCACACCCCCTGTACCCCGACCCTTCGTCTATGTCGCCCCGGTTGAGGGAATGATCGACCTCGGGCAGGCTCCACACCTCAAGCGGGTGCTGGCCCAGGGCCAGGCCGATGGCGCAGCTGCGGTGGTGCTGGAGATCAACACCTTCGGCGGCCGGGTCGATGCGGCAGTCCAGATGCGCGACCTGCTGCTCGACAGCCCGGTGCGCACCGTGGCCTTCGTGAACAAGCGGGCGATCTCGGCCGGGGCGCTCATCACCCTGGCCGCCCGCGACATCGTGATGGCCGGCGGCGGCACCCTGGGGGCAGCCACGCCGGTGCAGCTCAGCGGCACCGGTGGCGGCGCGGTGCCGGTAGAGGAGAAGACCGTCTCCTATGTGCGCAAGGAATTCCGGGCTACCGCCGAGGCCCGGCAGCGCCCGCCGCTGGTGGCCGAGGCGATGGTCGATGCCGACGTGGCCATCCCGGGCGTGGTCGACAAGGGCAAGCTGCTCACGCTGACCACCGATGAGGCCCTGCGCCTGAAGGTGGCCGACCACCGCGCCGACACCTTGGCCGACGCACTGGCCGCCGTCGGCCTGGCCGGCGCCGAGGCGCGGCGCATCGACCTGAACTGGGCTGAGCAGGTGGTGCGCACCCTGACCCACCCGCTGGTCGCCTCGCTGCTGGTGACGGTGGCCATGCTGGGCATCGTGATCGAGCTGCGCACGCCGGGCTTCGGCGTGCCGGGTGCGCTGGGCGTCGCCGCGCTCGCCCTGGTGCTGTGGGGCCACTCGATCGCGCAGCTGGCGGGCATGGAGGAGATGCTGCTGATCGCCGCCGGGTTGCTGCTGCTGGCCCTGGAGCTGCTCGTGATACCCGGCTTCGGGATCGCGGGGGCCCTGGGGCTGGCCGCCCTGGTGGCGGGCCTGGTGATGAGCATGACCGGCGAGGGCAACACCCAGGGTCTGCTGGCCTGGGTGGCCGCGCGGGTGGTGCTGTCGTTGCTGGCCGCCATCGCGCTGAGCCTGCTGATGCTGCGCTTCGTGACCCGGCTGCCGGGCGGCCGGCGGCTGATCCTCGACACGCGGCTGGACGCCGGCGCGGGCTACACCTCCCCGCCGCCCGAGGAGCCCCGCTGGCTGGGCCGGCAGGGGCTGGCGCACAGTGTGCTGCGGCCTGCGGGCATCGCCGAGATCGACGGCCACCGGGTGGACGTGGTCTCCGAAGGCGAGCTGATCGAGGCCGGCACCCCGATCGAGGTCCTGCGTGTCGACGGCAACCGCATCGTCGTGCGCGCACGGGCCGCTGGTCCCCACTCACCCACTCCACAGGAAGGAAAACCATGATCGAAGGCGGACTCATCGGCGGCCTCGGCCTCCTCATCGTGCTCGTCGCCCTGGCGGCGGTCGTGCTCTACATGATCCCGCTGCGGCTGTGGATCTCGGCCTGGGCCTCGGGCGCCTATGTGGGCCTGATGACCCTGGTGGCGATGCGCCTGCGGCGGGTGCCGCCGCATGTGATCGTGACCGCCCGCATCAGCGGGGTGAAGGCTGGCGTGGATGTCTCGCTCAACGACCTCGAGGCGCATTTCCTGGCCGGAGGCAACGTGGTGCGGGTGGTCAACGCGATGATCTCGGCGGACAAGGCCAGCATCCCGCTGCCCTTCAAGCGCGCTGCCGCGATCGACCTGGCCGGCCGCGACGTGCTCGAGGCGGTGCAGATGTCGGTGCTGCCCAAGGTGATCGAGACGCCGCGCATTGCGGCCGTGGCCAAGGATGGCATCCAGCTGATCGTGGTGTCGCGCGTGACAGTGCGCACCAACATCGACCGCCTGGTGGGCGGCGCGGGCGAGGAGACCATCATCGCCCGCGTCGGCGAGGGCATGGTGAGTACCATCGGCTCGGCGGCCAACCACAAGAGCGTGCTGGAGAACCCCGACCACATCTCCAAGCACATCCTGAGCCGCGGCCTCGATGCCGGCACCGCGTTCGAGATCCTGTCCATCGACATCGCCGACGTGGATGTCGGCGCCAACATCGGCGCCAAGCTGCAGATCGACCAGGCCGACGCCGACAAGCAGATCGCGCAGGCCAAGGCCGAGGAGCGGCGCGCGATGGCGGTAGCCCAGGAGCAGGAGATGCGCGCGAGGGTGGTCGAGGCCGAGGCCGAGGTGCCGCGCGCGATGGCCGAGGCCTTCCGCAGCGGCAACCTGGGCATCATGGACTACTACCGGATGAAGAACCTGCAGGCCGACACCGACATGCGAGCCGAGATCGCCGGCACCGGCGGCTCAGGCAACACGGGCGGCGGCCGGTCCGGGCCGCAGGGCCAGCCTGGCTGAGCGGGCCATGGACCTGTATGAGCTGATCATCTGGGGCCTGGTCGCCCTGGCCGCGTGGGTGCTGCAGGTGGCCAAGTCGCGCCAGGCCCGCAAGGTCGAGGCGCCGCCCGCCCCGGCGCCGCAGACGCTGGCGCAGGAGGCCGAGGTGCCGGAAGACCTGGCCTCGGGCTGGGGGCGCGGGCCGGCCGGGGTTGATGCAGAGCCGCCAGGGCCGTGGGAGTGGGCCCAGCCGGTGAAGGAAGCCGAACCGGCTGCGACCGCGTTGCCGGCAGCGCCTGCCCTGGCGCCTGCCGCCGTGAGGCAACCCCAGCTTCGGCCGCAGCCGGTTGACACCGGCCGCACACGCCGCCCCCTGTTCGATCCGCGCCGCGACACCCGGGCCGCGGTCATCGGCCAGGTGGTGCTGGGGCCTTGCCGGGCGATGGCGCCGTACGAGGGGCCGCCGGGCAGCGCCTGAAATCCGCACGAGGGCCAAGGACTGGCCTGAAATAACCTTGTAAATCATGGAATGAAACTCCATAATTGCAAGGATGTTTTCCCGTCTAATCCAATCCCGAATTGAGGCAGAGCTAGCTTTTTCGCCCACCGTGGCCTTGCTCGGGCCGCGGCAGGTCGGCAAGACGACGCTGGCGCTGGAGATCGGCCAGGGCCTCCCACATGTCTACCTCGACCTCGAGTCCGAGCGTGACCGCAGCAAGCTGGCCCAGGCCGAGCTGTACCTGGAGAGCCACCTCGACAAGCTGGTGATCCTCGACGAGGTCCACCGGGCGCCCGGCCTGTTTCCCGTTTTGCGTGGGCTGATCGACCACGCCCGGCGGTCGGGCCACACCGCGGGCAGATATCTCCTTCTGGGCTCTGCCAGCCTGGACTTGCTGCAGCAGTCAGGCGAGACCCTGGCCGGGCGGATTGCCTACCTGGAGCTGGCGGGCCTGAATGTCCTGGAGGTGGGCGCCGAGATCCGGGAGGCCCTCTGGCTGCGTGGTGGGTTTCCGCCCAGCGCGCTCGGCACCTCGGACGCACGCAGTCTGCGCTGGCGAGAAAATTTCATCCGGACCTACCTGGAGCGGGACATCCCGCAGTTCGGTCCTCGTATCGCTGCGGAGACGCTGCGCCGTTTCTGGACCATGCTGGCCCACCACCAAGGCGGACTGCTCAATGTGGCCCAACTGGCGCGCAACCTGGGGGTGGATGTCAAAACGGCCAACAGCTATATCGACCTGCTCTGCGACCTGCTGCTGGTCCGCCGCCTGCAACCCTGGCACACCAACACCGCCAAGCGGCTGGTCAAATCGCCCAAGGTCTATCTGCGGGACAGCGGCCTCCTGCATGCACTCCTGGGGATCGAGACCCGGGAGCAGCTGCTCTCGCACATGGTGGTAGGGGCCAGCTGGGAGGGACATTGCCTGGAAAACCTGCTGTCCTGCGCACCGCCTGGTGTGACGGGCTACTTCTACCGGACCAGCGCGGGCGCCGAGGTCGATCTGGTGATGGCATGGCCGGACGGACGCTTGTGGGCGGTGGAATTCAAGCGCAGCCTCTCGCCGAAACTGGAGCGCGGCTTCCACAACGCCTGCGAAGACTTGAAACCCGACCGCAAGTGGGTGGTCTATCCCGGGCAGGAAACCTATCCGCTGGCCCCAGGCATCCAGGCGACGCCGCTTCATGCATTGTGCGAGGCACTGCGGCCAGCCCCCGCGTCAGGCGCTTAATCCAGCTGAGCCTTCGCCTTCCGGATCACCTCCGCCTGCTTCGCCGACTCCGTCCGGATGTACTGGACAAATTGCGCCGCCGTGGCCGGGAACATCTCGTAGCCGAAGGACTGGTACTTGTCCTTGAACTCCGGGTCGGCCAGCACGGCGGCGATGTCGCGGGCGATCTTCTCGCTCACGGCGCGGGGCGCAGACTTGGGCGCGGCGATGGTGGTCCAGCCGCTCACCTCGAAGCCTGAGGGACCGCCGGCCTCGGCGAAGGTGGGCACGTCGGGATAGGCCGCGATGCGGCGGGGTGCGGCCACCGCCAGGAACTTGAGCTTGCCCGCCCGGTACAGGGGTCCGGCCGTGGCGCTGGTGCCGAGGGCGAACGACAGCTCGCCGGTGGCCACCGCCGAATACAGCTGCGAGGTTTCCTTGTAGATCACGTGCTGCATCTCGGTGCCGGTGACGCTCTCGAGCAGGGCCGACCCCAGGTGCACCGGGTTCCCCACCGACCACGAGCCGTAATTGAGCCTGCCCGGGTGCGCCTTGGCGTCGGCGATGACATCCGAGACCCGCCGGTACTTGCTGTCCACCGCGGTGGTCATGAAGAAGTAGGTCTTGAACAGCGGGTACAGCGGCTCGAAGTCACTGGCCGGGTCATAGGGCAGGCGCTTGAACAGATGCGGGTAGGCGGTGAGGTGCACCCCATCGAGTTGCACCAGGTCATGGCCGTCGGCGGCGCCGCGCTTGAACTGCTCGATGGCGATGAAGCCGTTGGCGCCGGGCTTGTTCTCGACCACCACCGGCTGGCCCCACAGCTTCGAGAGCTTGTCGGCCACCAGGCGCAGCACGCCCTCGGGGCCGCTGCCGACCGGGAAGGGGGTGGTGATGCGCACCGGTTTGGTGGGGAAGGATTGAGCCTGGGCCTGGGCGGGGCCGATCAGTGCAAGGCAGGTGGCCAGGGCGCAGCCAAGGCGCGGCATGAGGGCAGGCAGGTGGTAGCGCATGGCGGGATTGTCGTCGGAGCGCCCGGGTCATGCCTGCGCACGACCCGGAAGCCTGCCGGGTCATGGGCGCTACCGGCCCGCGCGCAGGAAATCCGCCAGCCGCCGCGACGCCTCGGCAGCGCCCTCCTCGGGAAGCAGCAACCCCAAGGGCTCATACGGCAAGGGCACGGGCAGCTTGAGGGCGACCAGCGTGCCAGTTCGGCACAGGTGCGCCAGCACTGAACCGGGAACCAGCGTGAGCAGCGGCTGCTGCTGCAGCATCGCCGCCGTCATGCCGGAGACCCGGGTGATGAGCGGGCTCATCGTCATGCGCAGGCCGTGCTCCTGCGCCAGCGCTTCGAGCCGGTGGCGGGCCACCGCGTCCACCGGCGGCACCAGCCATTGCCGGTCCTGCAGGTCGGCCCAGCGCAGACGGCGCTTGCGCGCCAGAGGGTGCTGCGGGCCGCACACCACCTCGAAGGTGTCGGCCTGCAGGGGCTCGAAGCTCCAACCCTGCGGCGGCACCGAACTCTCGCGGCCCAGGCCCATGTCGATCTCGCGGCGGCCGATGGCAGCGAGCTGCTCGCCCCATTCGATCTCGCGCAGCTGCACCTGGATGGCGGGGTGGCGCAGGTGGAAAGCCGGCAGCGCCTGCAGCAGCAGACCGTTGATGGCGGCGGTGCTAGCGCCCACCCGCACCACACCCTGGCCCAGCGCCGCGCGGTCGGCCACCGCCTCGGCCGCGGCGTCGAGCCCGCGCAGGGACTGGCGCACCATGGGCATCAGGTCCCGGCAGACATCGGTGGGCAGCACGCCGCGCGCATGCCGATGGAACAGGGGCGCGCCCAGCCAGGTCTCGAGGTCGGACAGCAGCCGGGTGATGGCGGGCTGTGTCAGGCCCATGGCATCCGCCGCCCGCTGCATGCTGCCCAGTTCGACCAGCATGGCCAGGGCCTGCAGGTGGCGGAAGCGCGCCTTGAGAAGCAGCCGCGTGCGCAGCACCAGGGCCGATGTCGACATATGTGAATCCGTAATGGAATAGCGCGCTATTTTATTTGTCTGTTATGGCTTGCCTGCCCACAATCAGCTGCACAAAGCCCATCACGAGGAGACCTCCATGCCCGTCCTGATCCATCGCCGCAGCCTGCTCTCGGGAGCTGCCGCCGCACTTGCCGCCAGCCAGTTGCCCGCCTGGGCCCAGGCCTACCCCAGCCGCCCGGTGAAGATCATCGTCGGGTCGTCCCCTGGGGGGCCGACCGATTTCACCGCCCGACTGGCGGCTGACCAGCTCTCGCAGGCCGTCGGCGGCAGCTTCGTGGTCGACAACAAGCCAGGCGCCAGCGGCATGCCCGCGGCAGAGGGCGTGGCCCGGGCCACACCCGATGGCCACACCCTGCTGGTCTCCGGCGCCACCGCGATCACGGTCGTCTCGCACATGGGTGCCAAGATGAACTTCGACCCGATGAGGCAGCTGGTGCCAGTCACGATGCTGGGCGCCGGCGCCTACGTGCTGGCCGTGCACCCCTCGGTGCCGGCGCGCAACCTGCGCGAGCTCATCGCGCTGGCCAAGGCCAAGCCCGACGGCCTGAGCTACGCCTCGGGCAGCATGGGCTCGGGCAGCCACCTGTGCACCGAGCTGTTCTGCCGCCAGGCCGGCATCAAGATGACGCAGATCCCGTACAAGGGGGACGCGCCGGGCTTCACAGACCTGATGGCCGGCCAGGTGCAGCTGCAGTTCGTCGCACCCAACGTGGCCCTGGCCGCAGCCAAGGAGGGCCGTGTCCGGGTGATCGCGGTGACCTCGGCGGAGCGTCTCCCGCTGTTCCCTGATGTACCCACCATGGACGATGACCTCAAGGACTTCGAGTACCTGGGCTGGGTCGGCCTGTTCGCCACCGGCGGTACGCCCCCGGCAGTGATCGATGCCCTGGCGGCCGGGTGGAAGAAGGCCCGCGCAGGCGCAGCTGTGAAGGAGAAGCTGGGGGGCCTGGGCATGATGGCGCCCGACCGCCTGACCGACCGTGCCGCCGCTGCCCGCTTCATCCAGCAGGACAACCAGCGCATGGGCGAGTTGATCCGGGCCCTGGGCCTGACGATGAACGGCTGATCGGAATGGAAGCCACGAAGCTCGAAGACCTCACGCCGCAGGCATGGCAGCTCCCCAATGGCGTGGAACTGCACGCAGCACGCGCCGGCCAGGGCCTGCCGCTGGTGCTGATTCACGGGGCGATGGGTGACTGGAGGGGCTGGGGTGAGCAGTGGCCGGCGCTGACGCGCGAGTTCGACTGCATCGCCTACAGCCGCCGCTACAGCCACCCCAATCACAACGACATGCCCTCGCCAGACCATGGCGCGATGCACGAGGCCGAGGATCTGCGGCTGCTGCTTGAAGCCATGGGCATCCGCGAGCCCGTGATCCTGGTGGGCAGCTCCTACGGCGGCTTCGTCGCCCTGGCGCTGGCCACGCGGCATCCGGAACTGGTGCGGGCGGTGGTGGCGGTGGAGCCGCCGATGATGAAGTACGCCGAGCGCAGCGCGCGCGGCGCGCCGGTGGCGCACGCCTTCCGGCGTGACGTGATCGATCCGGCGCGGGCGGCCTTCGCGGCCGGGGACGACCTGAAGGCCTCGCAGATCATGACCGCCGGAATCGGTGGCGCGGGCGCGCCGGCCGCGGGCAGCGAGGCGATGACGCGGCGCATGCAGAACATGCGGGCGATGAAGATGCTCAATCTCTCCAGCGACGAGTTCCCGTGGATTGCGCCCGAGGAATTGCGGTCGCTGCCCATGCCGGTGATGCTGCTCTCGGGCGAGAACACGCCGCCGGTGCATGCGGCAATCTTCGAGGCGGTGTGCGAGGCGATGCCGCAGGCCCGGGCGCACAAGGTGGCCGGCAGCGGGCACTCTGTCTCGCGGGCCCAGCCCGCAGCCTTCAACGCCCTGGTGCTGGACTTCCTGGCCGAGCACAGGCTGGCGGCGCAGGCGGCCTGAAGAAGGTGCTGCACCTGACGCAGGCGCCATCGCCCTGTGCCGAGGCGACCCCGTGGGTCGGTCTGTGGGGCGTGATCAGCTGGCGTCGTCCGGCCCCGGATCTTCCCACCCCAGCAACTCGGCCAGGCGCCGCACCACCCAGCGGCCTTCGTGCGGCAGCACCGGCGAGCCCTCGCCCTGCAGCCCGCGCAGGATGCGCTCGATCACATCGGCCTCGGACACGCCAAGGCGGTGCAGCATCTCGCTGGCCTTGTCGGTGAGCATCTGCGAGAGATCCTCGCAGAGCTCATAGCGCTCCTGCAGCTCGGCCCGGGTCACCGACAGGCGACCGGTGGGGGTGGCGTAGATCTGGGAGAAGGAGGCGGGTACCTCGAGCTGGTTGTCGTCCATGTCGGCTTTCTGGCTTGGGCCCGGCGATGGGGCCCGGCTATGAGGCACGGTATTGTGCGTGCGCGCTGAAGGCGGCCGCCGCCTGCGCGATGTCGGCGGCGGCGATGCCTGCGCGCCGCGCTTGCGCCGGCCAGTCATCGACCACGGACGCCACGGCCTCGACGATGTCCCGCGCCTGCCGGGCATCCAGGCCATAGAACGGCGCGGTCGCCAGCACGGTCGTCAGATCGGGGCGGTTGTCGATGTCGTCGATGTCCAGCACATGGTCGGCCTTGTCCGCATCGGGGTTCAGGTCGAACGCCGGCGCGAGACGCCAGCCCTGCTCGCCCAGGACGAAGCCGTGGTTGCGAAGGTGATCGTCGCGGTTGCCGACGGCCACGTTGAAGGCCACGCGACGGAACAACTGCGCCAGGTCCGCGCTGGCGTGCGCGCCGTCACCCTGTGTCCGCAGGAACTGCGCGAGCTCGAGGTAGCTGCTGCCCTCGCTGCGCTCCTTGCGTAGAAGGGTCATGGCCGAGGCATAGAAGCGCCGGTCCGTACCTGTCCTGTCGAATCGGCGAACGCAGAAGGTGTGAAACTCGTTGTTCAGGCGCAGGGCCTGCGCGGGCGGCACATCCAACCCGGCGCGCTGCGCCATCCCATGCACCAGATACTCCCACGCGCCGATGTCGCGGTCGTCGTCACGGGCGGGGAACTTGGCGATCCACAGCGAGCCATCGGCTGCGGTGAAATTGGCCTTGGGCCGCGCGCCGCCGAGCGAGGCGCCCGGCGCGACCAGAACCGCCAGCCATTTGCGCAGTGCGTCGAGATCGTCCTGGCGGCGGCCGCTCAGTTCATAGGCCACAGCTTGCAACTCCCGCAGGCTGGTCACCGGAGGCGCGGCCAGGGCCTCGTCGGCGAGGAAGGTGTCGGTCCCTGTGAGCCGGAACCGCAAGGCACCCTGCCGCGTGAGGTCTTGGACCCCGAGCAGGTAGTCCCAGGCATGCAGGGCCCGCGGTGTGCGCGCCTCGTCCTGGGCCTGCAAGGCCTCGCGGCGCTTCATCAGCGTCTGGCCCCAGCGGTCTGGCGATGAGTCGAGGAAGATGCCGAAGTTGCCCAGCTCAGGCTTGGGGAAGAAGGGTTGGTCGTCGAGCGACAGGTCGGGGTCGAGCGCAAAGGCGCGCGCGTCCGAGAGCCAGGCTCGCTCATAGCGGAAGCGGACTTGTCCGCGGTCATGAGACAGCGTGCCCACCTGGCTGGCCGGGCCGAGGTCACAGTCCAGCCAGACCTCCAACGCCTGCGGTGGCCGGCTCATGGTTGCATGCCGCGCGTGACACGCGATGCCTTGGCCGGGACCAGCGCCAGGTCCTGGAGCTTGCGCCCGACCTTGTCGTCGGCGGCCAGCCGATCGAAGTCTCCCTCGAGCCCGAGGACAGCCAGCACCCGCAAGTAGGTGCCCAGTGTCGCGCCCGGGTCGCCGGCCTCGACCTTGTAGAGCGTGGTGCGCGCGATGCCTGCGCGTTGGGCCACGACCGCGCTGCTCAATCGGCGCCGCAAGCGGGCGAGCTTGACCCGCTCTCCGAGGCCGGAGAGCAGCCTTTGCTCCTGCGGGAAGAGAAGGGGTGGCGGGCTTGGCATGCAGCCATTATGGACATAAAAGTCAATATTTGTCCATAATGCCGAACATTTTATCCATTCACCGAGCTGCTGCGCCGCTACCCGGAAGCGCCGACGAGCACCGCCCGGAAATCGTTCACGTTGGTGAAGGTGGGCCCGGTGACCACGAGCCCGTCCACCGCGCTGAAGAAACCGTAGGCGTCGTTGCGCGCCAAGTGCGCGTCGATCGACAGGCCCTGGGCCTGCGCCCGCGCCAGCAGGGGCGGGCCGACCCAGGCGCCGGCGTTGTCCTCGACGCCGTCAATGCCGTCGGTGTCGGCGGCCAGTGTCCAGATGGCGGGGGCGCCAATGCCAATCCCTTCGGCTCCACCAGAGGCGCCCTGCCCTGTCGCGGCCGCCTCCACGGCCGCAGCGGCCTGCAGCGCCTGCGCGAACCCGAGGCAGAACTCGCCAGCCCGCCCGCCTCGCCCTCGCGGCGTGCCTGCCGGCTGGGGCCTCACGGTGACCGTGGTCTCGCCGCCGGAGAGAATCAGGCAGGGCGCGGCGGCGATGGCGCCTCCGAGGCGCGGGTCGCGGGCTGCGCCGCGCAAGGCGGCGAGCGCCAGCTCGGCATGCGCACGCCCCACCTCGCGCGACTCGCCCTCGAGGTCATCGCCCAGCACATGCACCGCCAGGCCCGCGGCCCGCGCTGCCTCGGCCGCGGCCTGCAGCGAGGCCATGGGCGCGGCCACCATCTCGAAGCGGGCGTTGGCAAATACGGCATCACCAGGTTTGGGTGACTCGAGCGCGCCGCTCTCAAGCTGCTGGCGCACAGGCGCCGGGACCACGATGCGATAGCGGTCCAGGATCTCCAGTGCCTGCGCGCAGGTGCTGGGGTCAGGCACCGTGGGCCCGCTGCCGATCACCGCCGGGTCGTCGCCCGGCACGTCGCTGATCGCCAGGGTGACCAGGCGCGCCGGTGCGCAGGCCGCAGCCAGCCGCCCGCCCTTGACCTGCGATAGGTGCTTGCGCACGCAGTTCATCTCGCCGATGTGCGCGCCCGAGAGCAACAGCTCGCGGTTGATGCGCTGCTTGTCCTCGAGGGTGAGGCCTTCAGCGGGAGCAGTCAGCAGGGCCGAGGCGCCGCCGGACATCAGGCACAGCACCAGGTCGTCGGCGGTGAGGCCCTGCAACACGGACAGCATCTCCTGGGTGGCTGCCAGGCCCGCGGCGTCGGGCACCGGGTGGGCAGCCTCGCGCACGGTGATGCGCGCGGGTATGCCAGCTGGGCGCGGCGGCGTGTGGTGGTAGCGGGTGATGACCAGCCCCGACAGGGGCGCGTCCGGTGGCCAGTGCGCCTCCACCGCCTGGGCCATGGCGGCGGCGGCCTTGCCAGCGCCGATGACGACGGTGCGGCCCTGGGGCGGGGGCGGCAGGTGCGGCGGCAGGCAGTGCGAGGGCAGCGCGCGTTCCACCGCGAGGCGGTAGAGGGCGCGCAGGAAGTCCAGGGGCTGCGCGGAAGGATCAGGCAAGGCGGGCATTCGGGGATCGTAAGGCGTGTCCCGGGGCGCGCCCGGGCGTAAGGGCTCTCCCTGCGCAGAGACGCCACAGGGCCGGCGCACAGGCCTGATCAGTCGCACGGGGCACAGCGCCTGCGGTTCACACCAGCTAGAGTCTGTGCCCAGATCCATCCCGCAAGTCACGATGACCGATACCACCGCCCCCTCCCCCGTCGTCCTGCGCCGCGAAGGCGCCACCGCGCACGTGCGCTTCAACCGGCCGCAGGCCCTCAACGGCATCGACCTGTCCCTGGCACGCGCCTTCCACGCCGCCTGCCGTGAACTGGCCGCCGACGCAGGCCTGCGCGCGGTGGTGATCTCCGGCGAGGGCCGGGCCTTCATGGCCGGCGGCGACCTGCCGTCCATGCTGGCCGAGCCGGCCGTGGTGCCGGCGGCCGTGATCGCCGAGGTGCATCCGGCACTGGAGATCCTGGCAGGCCTGCGCGCGCCGGTGATCGCCGCGGTGCATGGCGCTGTGGCCGGCGGTGGCCTGGGCATCGCCCTGGCCTGCGACCTGGTCGTGGCCGCCGAGGGCACCAAGTTCACCATGGCCTACCCGCGCATCGGCACCAGCGCCGACTGCAGCACCTCCTGGGGCCTGGTGCGCATGCTGGGCCAGCGCAAGGCGATGGAGATCGCGCTGCTGTCCGAGCCCTTCGACGCCACCGAGGCCCTGCGCCTGGGCCTGGTGAACCGGGTGGTACCCGCCGAGGCCCTGATGGAAGAAGCCGGCAGAATGGCCCAGCGCCTGGCTGCGGGCGCGCCCATCGCCCTGGGCAACCTCAAGCGCCTGGTGCGCGAGGCGGCCGACAACGACCTGCACACGCAGCTGGCCTTGGAGGCGAAGCTGTTCCAGCAATGCGCCGAGTCCGCGGACTTTGCCGAGGGCATGGCCGCCTTCCTGGGCAAGCGCGAGGCGAAGTTCCAGGGTCGCTGAAGGGCCCTTCCAGACGAGGAGTGATCGATGGCTGAAACGACACCGGCTGGCGCCGGCGAGACGCAGGCGCCAGGCGGATTGCCCGGCCATCTGGGCATCGTGCTCAGAGACAGCGCGGCGGGCAAGGCCCGCACCGAGTTCGCGGTCGGGCCGCAGCACATGGCGCCCAACGGCTACCTGCACGCCGGCGCATTGGTCACCCTGGCGGACACGACCTGCGGCTACGGCTGCCTGGCCAGCCTGCCCGAGGGCGCGAACAGCTTCACGACGATCGAGCTCAAGTCCAACCACCTCGGCACGGCCCGCGACGGCACGGTGGAATGCGAGGCGACGATGGCGCACGGCGGCCGCACCACCCAGGTCTGGGATGCGGTCGTCACCCACCGGGAAACGGGCAAGACCCTCGCGCTGTTTCGCTGCACGCAGATGGTCCTCTACCCCAGGGCCTGATGCGGGCGCTGCGCGCTGCAAGGTGCGCAGCCCCGCCAGGGGCCCTGCCCACGCCGTGCGCCCGGCCCTGGAGCCAGACGCCGGCGCGTTCGCTCAGGCGACCTCGAACAGGCCGGCAGCGCCCATGCCGCCGCCCACGCACATGGTCACCACCACGTACTTGACGCCGCGGCGCTTGCCCTCGATCAGGGCGTGGCCGACCAGGCGCGAGCCGGTCATGCCGTAGGGGTGGCCGATGGAGATGCCGCCGCCGTTGACGTTGTAGATCTCGGGGTCGATGCCCAGCTGGTCACGGCAGTAGATCGCCTGGCAGGCGAAGGCCTCGTTCAGTTCCCACAGGCCGATATCGC
>JACCDX010003956.1_pt1 | contig 19797 bp, 16 predicted proteins | sample 7449681 | NCBI WGS metagenome assembly JACCDX01 (sample SAMN15323450, study PRJNA562643) | freshwater metagenome | isolation source: river surface water | place: USA:Blue River Watershed | collected 2017-08-18
TGTTGGCAATTGCACACGAAGCAGAAGTTGATTTATCGCTTGATGATTTCCACCGCATCGGTTCAAAGGTTCCGCTACTCGGGGATCTAAAACCATTCGGTCGTTATGTAATGAGCGATATGGATAAAGTCGGGGGAGTACCTGTTGTACTTAAGGCGCTTCTTGATGCTGGTTTATTGCACGGTGATGTCATGACTGTTACTGGAAAAACTATGGCGGAAAACCTTGCTGGGATTAATCCACCAGATGTTGATGGCGATATCTTGCATGCGATTTCAACACCGCTTTCAACAGATGTAGGAATCACAATTCTTGGGGGCTCACTTGCATCCGATGGTGCAGTTTGCAAGACCGCAGGTATTGGTATCGAAACTTTTGAAGGTCCAGCACGCGTCTTTGAACGCGAACAAGCTGCGATGACCGCGTTAGAAAATGGAACGATTCAAGCCGGCGATGTAGTTGTTATTCGCTACGAAGGTCCAAAGGGTGGACCAGGCATGCGCGAAATGTTGATGATTACTGGCGCCATAAAGGGCGCAGGTCTTGGTAAATCAACTCTTCTTCTTACCGATGGTCGCTTCTCTGGCGGATCAACTGGTCTCTGCGTTGGACACGTTGCACCCGAAGCCGTTGATGGTGGTCCGATTGCATTTATTAAAGATGGCGATCGCATCCGCATCGATGTAAAGGCGCGTACCTTGGATCTATTGGTTGAGCCAGCAGAACTTGAAGCTCGCAAGGCCGGATGGAAACCGCTTACCCATAAGTACACCCGTGGGGTATTGGCTAAGTATTCAAAGACGGTGGGCTCAGCCTCAAAAGGAGCCGTCTGCGGCTAGTTTCACAATTTGAGACTTACATCTCAACTCTTGACTCAAACGCCGTTGGCGTTGGAGAATACTCACATGTCAAAGAAGAGCGCGCTTATCTCGTCATCAGTGATTGTGGTGGTGATTCGATAGCGCGTGCCTTTTTATCGCACGCGCCCTCAGATCCTCTGAGGGTTTTTTCATTTAAGAAATGAATTGCAGAAATAAATAGTAGAAACAAATTTTAGAAACCAAAACGCGAGTACGGAAAGGAGTAAGAAGATGGCGCACATACCAACGGCCAACGGCACGGCAATGACAGGAGCTACTTCATTGGTGAAAAGCCTTGAAGCAGCAGATGTAGAAGTGATGTTCGGACTGCCAGGTGGCGCAATTCTTCCTGCTTACGATCCGATCTTTGATTCAACTATTCGCCACATCTTGGTTCGCCACGAACAAGGTGCAGGTCACGCAGCAACCGGTTATGCGCAAGTCACTGGTCGCGCCGGTGTCTGCATCGCAACTTCTGGTCCTGGTGCAACAAACTTGGTTACCCCTTTAATGGATGCGGCAATGGATTCAGTTCCGCTGGTTGCAATCACTGGACAAGTTCCATCTGCGGCAATCGGCACAGACGCTTTCCAAGAAGCAGATATCCGCGGCATCACCATGCCATTTACTAAGCACAATTACCTCGTAACCGATCCGGCAGAAATTCCGGGCGTAATCGCTGAGGCATTCCATATCGCATCAACCGGTCGTCCAGGCCCAGTACTCGTCGACGTTGCTAAAGATGCTTTGCAGAAGATGACCACATTTAATTGGCCAACTTCAATCAAGCTCGCTGGTTACAACCCAAAGACAACTCCAGATGCACAGGCGATCACAGATGCTGCTGCGCTCATTGCACAATCATCAAAGCCAGTCTTCTACGTAGGTGGCGGCGTTATCAAAGCCAACGCTCACAAAGAACTTCGTCAACTTGTTGAACTGCTCGGAGCCCCAGTTGTTACAACTCTTATGGCGCGCGGTGCTTTCCCAGATTCACATCCATTGCATATGGGTATGCCTGGAATGCACGGAACCGTTGCCGCTGTAACAGCGCTTCAAAAGGCTGATTTGTTAATTACTTTGGGCGCCCGTTTTGATGATCGTGTAACCGGAAAGCTCTCGACATTTGCACAGAACGCAAAGGTTCTTCATGTTGATATCGATCCTGCAGAAATCGGTAAGAACCGCCATGCAGATGTTGCAGTTGTTGGAGATGTAAGAGAAACAATCATTGCTCTAATTCCTGCGCTAAAGGCAACTCTTGCAAAGAGCCAACCAGATCTTTCAACATGGTTGCGCCAGATGAATTCGCTTAAGGCCACCTATCCATTGGGTTATGACCAACCTGAAGATGGTTCTCTATCCCCACAACATGTTATTCAGCGAATCGGTCAAATATCTGGAACTGACACCATCTTCACCGCTGGCGTTGGTCAACATCAGATGTGGGCATCACAATTTATTTCATACGAACATCCACGTACCTGGCTTAACTCCGGCGGCGCCGGCACCATGGGTTACGGCGTACCTGCAGCAATGGGCGCAAAAGTTGGTGCGCCAGATTCAACCGTTTGGGCAATTGATGGCGATGGCTGTTTCCAGATGACAAATCAGGAACTTGTTACATGCGCGCTAAACAACATTCCAATCAAGGTTGCAATTATCAATAACGAATCCCTCGGAATGGTTCGCCAATGGCAGACCTTGTTCTATGAAGGTCGTTACTCAAATACTTCACTCGAATCAAAGCGCGTTCCAAACTTCCCAATGCTTGCTGAAAGCATGGGTTGCGTTGGGCTTTTTTGCGAACGCCCAGAAGATTTAGATAAGACAATCGAAAAAGCGATGTCGATCAATGACCAACCCGTTGTTGTCGACTTCCGTGTTCATCGTGATGCCATGGTTTGGCCAATGGTCGCTGCCGGAACATCAAACGATGAAATCATGATCGCTCGCGCTACCGCGCCTGACTGGGATTCACAGGAGCTCTAATGACTACTAGCCGCCGTCAACACACTCTTGAAGTTCTAGTCGAAAACGAACCAGGTGTTCTCGCACGTGTTGCTGGACTCTTTTCGCGCCGCGCCTTCAACATTGAAACTCTCAACGTTGGACCAACCGAAGATTCATCAATCTCAAAGATGATTATTGGAGTAGCTGTAGAAGGCCACTCTCTCGAGCAAGTAATTGCTCAGCTCGACAAACTTGTCAGCGTCATATCAATTAAAGATGTGACCGGCCAAGTTAAAGAAATTCACGACACCCAACCCGATTACCAAAACTAAGGAGAAATACCGTGGCAACGATGTATCACGAAGAGGATGCAGATCTATCAATCATCCAGGGTCGCAAGGTCGCGATCATCGGTTACGGCTCACAAGGTCATGCGCATGCACTTAACCTGCGCGACTCAGGAGTAGACGTACGAGTTGGACTTAAAGAAGGATCACCTTCACGCGCTAAAGCAGAAGCCGAAGGCCTTCGCGTCGTAACTGTCGCTGATGCAGTTAAGGAAGCCACAGTCATCATGATCTTGGCGCCAGATCACTTACAGCGCCACATCTACACAGATTCAATCTTGCCTAACCTAAAAGATGGCGATGCGCTTTTCTTCGGGCATGGTTTCAATATCCGCTTTGGTTACATCAAGCCAACAGCAAATGTTGATGTTTGTATGGTTGCGCCAAAGGGTCCAGGACACTTGGTACGTCGCGAATATGCAGGCGGACGTGGCGTTCCTGTAATCGTTGCAGTCGAACAAGATGCAACCGGAAACGCTTGGCCACTTACACTTTCATATGCCAAGGCGATCGGTGGACTTCGCGCCGGCGGAATCCTCACAACATTTACTGAAGAGACTGAAACCGATCTATTCGGTGAGCAATCAGTACTTTGTGGTGGCGCGTCTCAACTAGTTATGTACGGCTTCGAAACTCTTACAGAAGCTGGTTACCAGCCAGAAGTTGCTTACTTTGAATGTCTCCACGAACTCAAACTTATTGTTGACTTGATGTTCGAAGGCGGAATCGCAAAGCAGCGTTGGTCAGTATCTGACACTGCTGAATACGGAGATTACGTATCTGGTCCACGCGTAATCGATCCAAGCGTTAAAGAGAATATGAAGGCAGTTCTTGCTGACATCCAATCTGGCGCATTCGCTAAGCGCTTCATTGATGATCAAGAAGCAGGAGCACCAGAATTCAAGGCGCTTCGCGCTAAGGGTGAGTCTCATCCAATCGAAGCTGTAGGCCGCGAACTTCGCAAGATGTTTAGCTGGATTAAAACTTCAAATAAAGATGACTACCGAGAAGGAAGCGCAGCGCGTGGCTAAACCAATTGTTTTAATCGCTGAAGAACTTAGTCCGGCAACCCTAGAAGCGCTAGGTCCGGATTTTGAAGTACGCAATTGTGATGGCGCAAACCGCACCGAACTCCTTGCCGAACTCGGTAAAGGAGTCGATGCGGTCTTGATCCGTTCTGCAACCAAGATGGATGCTGAAGCAATTGCTGCGGCAAAGGGCTTGAAAGTTATTGCACGCGCTGGCGTTGGTTTAGATAACGTAGATATTCCTGCAGCAACAACTGCAGGTGTAATGGTCGTTAACGCACCAACTTCAAATATTGTTTCAGCAGCAGAACTTGCCATCTCTTTGTTGCTAGCTTCAGCACGTTTTATCTCACCTGCACATGCGGCACTTCGCAACGGCAAGTGGGCGCGCTCTAAGTACACAGGTGCTGAACTATTTGAAAAAACTCTCGGCATTGTTGGCTTCGGCCGCATTGGCCAGTTGGTTGCTCACCGCATGCAGGCATTCGGTATGAACGTAGTTGCCTACGATCCATACCTGCAGCCAGCACGCGCTGCTCAGCTTGGCGTTGAACTAGTTGATCTAGACACACTTCTTACCCGAAGTGACTTCATCACAATTCACTTGCCGAAGACTAAAGAGACTGCAAACTTGATCGGTGTAGAAGCTCTTAAGAAGGTTAAGCCTTCAGTTCGCATCATCAACGCTGCACGTGGCGGAGTTCTCGATGAGACTGCTCTGCACGATGCAATAGTTGAAGGTCGCGTTGCAGGCGCCGGACTTGATGTTTATGTAACAGAACCTTGCACAGATTCACCTTTGTTCCAACTTGATCAAGTTGTTGCAACCCCACATTTGGGTGCATCAACAGATGAAGCGCAAGAGCGCGCCGGAATCGCTGTTGCTGTATCTGTTCGCAAGGCACTTGCTGGCGAGCTGGTTCCTGATGCGGTTAACGTAAAGGGCGGAGCTATTCACGAAGAAATTCGCCCATCGCTTCCACTAGTTGAAAAAATGGCACAGATCGCAACGGCAATCGCTGGCGAACTTCCAACCAATCTTGATGTTCACGTGCGCGGAGATATCTCTGAACACGATTCATCAATCTTGGCAATTAGCGCGCTTAAGGGTGCACTAATCGCAACTGGCGCTGAAGACGTTACATATGTAAATGCCCCAGGTCTTGCCGCTGCTCGCAATCTGACTTCAACTTCAGATACTGATGCAGTTAGCCCGGAATACCGCAGCATGATTTCTTTGCATTGCGCACTTGCCAATGGAAAGTCGATCACCGTTGATGGAACTTTGATGGGTATCCGCAAAGTTGAAAAGATCATCGCAATTGATGGTTTCGATCTTGATCTTCCACCAACCGATAACTTGCTCTTCTTACGTTATGCCGATCGCCCAGGCGTTGTTGGCGCAGTCGGAAATGCACTTGGCAAAGCCGGAATCAATATTGCAGGAATGCAAGTTGCCCGCGCTAGCGCTGGGGGAGAAGCGTTAATGGCTATCACCGTAGATTCACCTGTAACCGATGCGATTGTTTCTACAGTGGCGAAGGAAACCGGAGCCGATCTCGTTCGTTCAGTCACTTTAGTGAATTAGGCGTTGATATAAATATGAAGAATATAAATCTTGCCGTCATTGCCGGCGATGGAATCGGACCTGAAGTTGTCGCTCAAGGCTTGCGCGTTTTGGATAAGGTCGCTGTAAAGCACGGCGTTACTTTCACCAAAACAGAATATGACCTAGGTGCGGGCTATTGGCATCGCACTGGCGAAGTTCTTCCAGATTCAGTTCTGGCCGAACTCGCTAAGGCTGATGTCATCTTGCTTGGCGCAGTTGGCGATCCAACGGTTCCAAGCGGTGTGCTCGAGCGCGGATTGCTTCTAAAACTTCGCTTTGCTTTCGATCACTACATCAATTTACGTCCTGCGATTTTGCGCGCAGGAGTAACTGGTCCACTTGCCACAAAGGCACCCATTGATTTCATCGTAGTTCGCGAAGGAACCGAAGGCCCATATGTTGGCGCTGGCGGAGTTCTCGCAGAAGGCACTGACGCCGAAATCGCAACTGAAGAGTCTTTAAATACCCGCCGCGGTGCCGAACGAGTAATTCGTGATGCCTTTGCGCGCGCCCAAAAGCGCGATCGCAAGAAGTTAACGCTTGTTCACAAGAACAATGTGTTAACCCGCGCGGGCAGCCTCTGGACTCGTACCTTCAATGAAGTAGCCAAAGAGTTTCCAGGCGTAACAACTGATTATCTTCATGTAGATGCCGCATCAATGTTCTTCGTTACCAACCCTGAACGTTTTGATGTTGTTGTCACCGACAATTTATTCGGAGATATTTTGACCGATATTGCAGCAGCCATTTGTGGTGGAATCGGTCTTGCCGCTTCTGGCAATATCAATCCCACCGGCGCATATCCATCAATGTTTGAACCAGTACATGGTTCAGCCCCAGATATCGCTGGCAAGAATTTAGCTGACCCAACCGCAACAGTTATGTCAGTTGCGATGATGATGGATCACTTGGGATTCGCCGATGCGGCCCGCGAAATCGAAGCCGCGGTTAATGCAGATCTACTTGCACGCGCAGATAAGAAACGCAGCACTACAGAAATCGGAGATGCGCTACTCGCGCAACTTTAAAATGAAGATCACACTAAATCCAAACGCTAAAGATGCCGCTACTCGCGATGCCTTGGTTGCCGAAGGCGGATTTGGTAAGTACTACACCGACCACATGGTCATCTGCGAATGGACGCAAGATGGTGGTTGGGCTGAACCTGAGTTAATTCCTTACGGTCCGCTCTCACTAGATCCAGCAACCGCAGTTTTCCATTACGGCCAAGAAATCTTCGAAGGCATGAAGGCGTATCGCCAACCAGATGGCGGCATCGCGCTATTTCGCCCCGAAGCAAATGCCCGTCGTTTTGCAAAGTCTGCAGCGCGTTTGGCTCTTCCGGAAATGCCAGAAGCGCTCTTTTTGGAAACAGTTGAAACTCTTGTTAAGCAAGATTCAGGTTGGGTTCCAAATAAAGTCGGCGAATCTTTATATATCCGCCCATTTATGATCGCAACCGAAGTCGGTTTAGGCGTTCGCCCATCAAATAAAGCAACTTATATTCTTATCGCAACACCGGCCGGTGCTTACTTTGATCCATCTAAGGCTGTATCTGTTTGGATCTCAACGGAATACGTCCGCGCCGCACAAGGCGGAACAGGTGAAGCAAAGTGTGGCGGAAACTACGCGGCATCTCTCGTTGCACAAAAAGCTGCAGCAAAAGAAGGTTGCGATCAAGTTGTTTGGATCGATGCCAAAGAGCGCAAGTGGATTGAAGAAATGGGCGGCATGAACCTTTACTTCGTAAAGGGTAAAGGCGCCGATGCCACAGTTATAACTCCAAAGCTAACTGGAACTTTATTGCCAGGTATTACTCGCGATTCGATTCTTTCTGCGGCTAAAGATCTTGGTTACAAGACTGATGAAGTAATGCTTTCTATCGATGATTGGCGCGAAGGTGTTTCTTCCGGTGAGATCACCGAAATCTTTGCTTGCGGCACAGCAGCCGTGGTATCACCAGTGGGACAAGCAAAGAGCGCGATGGGTACTTGGGTTACTGGCGACGGACAACCTGGTGCGATCACCATGCAGATCCGCAATCACTTACTCGCGATTCAGCACGGCACAACCGCTGACGCTCACGGTTGGGTCAAGCGAGTTATCTAATGACTATCTCTGATGCTTTCCATATCTACGACACCACTCTGCGCGATGGCGCACAACAAGAGGGATTGAATCTTTCAGTTCACGACAAGTTAACTATTGCTCGTCATCTTGATGATCTCGGTGTTGGATTTATCGAAGGTGGCTGGCCGGGAGCAAACCCTAAGGACACCGAATTCTTTGCACTCGCTAAGAAAGAACTAAAACTCAAAAACGCAACCTTCGTGGCATTCGGCGCCACGCGCCGCCCAAACGCTAAGGCTGCCGATGATGTATTACTTGGCGCACTTCGCGATAGCGGCGCCCCAGCAGTAACTTTGGTGGCAAAGTCATTTGATCGCCACGTAGATCTTGCACTTAAGACAACTCTTGAAGAAAACCTCGCGATGATCCGCGATTCAGTAACCCACCTTCGCGAAGAAGGACAAAGAGTATTTCTTGATGCTGAGCACTTCTTCGATGGTTATCGCGCCAACCGCGATTATGCCCTTGAAGTAATTCGCGTTGCGATGGAGGCAGGTGCCGATGTTGCGGCGCTCTGCGATACCAATGGTGGAATGTTGCCTGATGAAATCGCAGATGTTGTCCACGATGTCTTGACTGCAACTTCAGCGCGTATTGGAATCCATTGCCACAACGACACTGGCTGCGCTGTTGCAAACTCAATGGCGGCAGTTGCTGCAGGTGCAACACATGTACAAGGAACGCTAAATGGTTACGGCGAACGCACAGGAAATGCTGACCTCGTAACGATCATCGCTAACCTCGAGCTAAAGAAGAAGCAGTTGGTCTTGCCACCAAACGCGCTACGTGAATCTTTCCGAATCTCACATGCAGTTGCAGAAGTAACCAATATTTCTCCATCTGCACGCCAGCCATACGTTGGCGTTTCAGCATTTGCACACAAAGCTGGTCTTCACGCTTCTGCAATCAAAGTCGATCCATTCTTGTATCAACATGAAGATCCAGCATCTGTCGGAAACGATATGCGCATGCTGGTTTCAGATATGGCAGGCCGCGCATCGATCGAAATGAAATCGCAAGAGCTTGGCGTTGATCTTGGCGGCGATCGTGAGCTAGTTGGTCGTATCGTTGATCGCGTAAAGGAGATGGAATCTCGCGGCTTCACATTCGAAGCAGCCGATGCGTCATTTGAACTTATATTGCACGAAGAAATCTCTGGCAAACGCCCATCGTTCTTTAAAATTGAACACTGGAAAACAACTGTTGAACGCGCTGAAGATCAGAGCATCGTCACCAAAGCTGAAGTCACAGTCACGGCACAAGGTAAAGAGATTTCTTGCTCTGGTTCAGGAAACGGTCCAGTTAACGCATTCGATAACGCCCTTCGCTCTGGCCTAAAGCAGTTGTATCCCGAACTCGAAGTTCTGGAACTTACCGACTACAAAGTACGTATCCTCGAAGGTCGCTTGGGCACAGGTGCGATCACACGCGTTCTTGTTGAAACTTCAGATGGCAAAGGCGAATGGAACACCGTTGGTGTTCACGAAAACGTCATCGCCGCATCTGCAATGGCACTTGAAGATGCAGTTACCTTCGGCTTACTGCGCCAAGGTCGCAAACCCGAGTAACCTGTAACGCATGGGAAGCGTTGCACTGAGCGAAATTCGCGACGCCTTTCTGAAATACCTCGAATCCGAACGAAACCTCTCCGCCCACACCATCCGCGCCTACTTAGGCGATTTAGATTCCTTCTTTGAACATCTGGAAAGGTTAGATGTAACCGAATTTTCTAAACTCGAGCTCGCGCACATCCGTTCTTGGCTGGCCAACCAGCAAGTTAAAGGGGGAGCGCGCACCACGCTTTCACGTCGCGCAGTTTCAATTCGCTTATTTACAAAGTGGGCAACTAAGAAGGGCTACCTGGCAAAGGATGTTGGGGCAACGCTTGCTACACCGAAAGGTGCACGAACTTTGCCAGATGTATTAAACGTTGCCGATGCCGGACTCGCCATGGATGCGCTGGCTACGCGAGTTGCCGAAGAAGATGGACCGCTTGCCAAACGTGATTGTGCGATGGTGGAAGTCCTCTACGCCAGCGGGGCCCGCGTATCTGAACTATGCGGTTTGGATCTTCAAGATATTGATTACGAGCGAAACACAATTCGCGTAATCGGTAAGGGAAACAAAGAGCGCACGATCCCGCTCGGAAATCCGGCGATGCGCGCACTTGATGCTTGGTTAAAAGAGGGACGACCATCATTGGCAGGAGATAAATCAGATCGCGCCGTTTTTCTTGGAGCGCGCGGTAAACGAATTGATCAGCGCACTGTGCGGACCGTTGTTTATCAAGCGTTACAAGCGTTAGAAGGAGCGGTGAAATTAGGACCACACGCGCTGCGCCATTCGGCAGCAACGCATTTACTTGAAGGTGGCGCAGATCTGCGAACCGTTCAAGAAATCTTGGGCCATGCATCCCTTGCAACGACTCAGATTTACACCCACGTTTCGACGGAAAGACTGCAAAAAGCCTTTAAACAAGCCCACCCCCGCGCATAGCAGGTGGATTTAGCACCCCTTGGCGACAGGTAAGATTTCCCCTGCACCAGAGCCATTCTTTAAAGGAACCTGTGGTGACATCTCAGCACTTATGTATGAACTGACAAATCAGTAATTGAAATGTCGGGGAATACAAGCCACTTCGGTCCGCAAACTTGTTTTCGGTCGGCGTCGTAGGTGCGACGGGCCTAACAAATTGTTAAGCCATTAACCGAGCAGGTTTATTGCGCTGTGCGCAAAAACCTAAAAAGGAGAACGCTGCCATGGCAGTTGTAACAATGCGAGAACTCCTCGACAGTGGAGTCCACTTCGGACATCAGACACGTCGCTGGAATCCAAAGATGAAGCGCTTTATTTTCACAGAGCGCAACGGCATCTACATCATCGATATCCAGCAATCACTTGCTCTTATCGATCAAGCATATGAATTCGTAAAGGACACCGTCGCAAAGGGCGGACACGTTCTATTCGTTGGAACAAAGAAGCAAGCACACGAACCGATCATGCAGCAGGCTGCACGCGTTGGAATGCCAACCGTCACCGAGCGCTGGTTAGGTGGAATGCTCACTAACTTCCCAACTGTTTACAAGCGTATTCAGCGCCTCAAGGAGCTCGAAGCACTTGAGAACGCAAATGATCTTTTGCTTACAAAGAAAGAACTCCTCGTTCTACGTCGTGAGCGCGAAAAGTTATTTAAGAACCTCGACGGTATCCGTCACATGACTAAGTTACCTTCAGCAATCTGGGTTGTTGATACTAAGAAAGAGCACCTTGCTGTTCAAGAAGCGAAGAAGCTAGGTATCCCGGTTATCGCAATTCTCGACACTAACTGTGATCCAGATGAAGTTGATTACAAGATTCCAGGTAACGATGATGCAATCCGTTCAATCGGACTTCTTACTCGTGTTATCACTGATGCAATTGTTGAGGGCATGAAGGCTCGTACAGCAGCTGCTCCAACTCCTGCGGCCGCAGAAGCTGCTGCAACAGAAGCGCTTGCAAAAGAAATACTTGAAGCAGCACCAACAACTCCGGAGGCATAAGTAAATTGGCTAACTATTCAGCAGATGATGTAAAACGTCTTCGCGAAGCAACTGCAGCAGGAATGCTCGATTGCAAGAAGGCACTTGATGAAGCAGATGGCGATTACAACAAAGCCCTCGACATCATTCGAGTAAAGGGACTTAAGGGAGTTACCAAGCGCGAAGGTCGCTTGACTTCAAATGGTCTAGTTGTTGCAAAGGTTTCAGGCGATCTCGGCGTAATGCTTGAGCTCAACTGCGAAACTGACTTCGTTGCAAAGGGCGAGCGTTTTATTGCACTTGGCGATGAGCTAGTTGATCACTTGCTCGCTTCAAAGACTGCAACTGTTGAGGCATTCCTTGCTTCAACAATGGCTAACGGTAAGACCGTTCAATCAGTTGTCGACGAAGGCAATGCAACACTTGGCGAAAAAATTGAAGTTCGCAATGTTGCTGTTGTAGATGGTCCTGTTGGACTTTACCTACACAAGACTTCACCAGATCTTCCACCACAGGTTGGCGTACTAGTTTCACTTGCCAAAGAAGCAGCTGAAGTTGGTCGCGATATTGCACAGCACATTGCAGCCTTTGCCCCTAAGTTCGTTCATCGCGATGATGTCCCGGCAGATCTCATCGAGAACGAGCGCCGCATCGCTGAAGAAACAGCCCGCGAAGAAGGTAAGCCAGAAGCAGCGCTTTCTAAGATCATCGAAGGTCGCGTAACCGGTTTCGTCAAGGAAGTTTCCTTGATCGAGCAGGCTTTCGCTAAAGATGCGAAGAAAACTGTTAAGCAAATCCTCGATGAGGCAGGAACCGCCGTCAAGGCATTCCACCGTTTCCGCGTAGGTCAGTAAACTAGGCGCTAGGTAAAGGCAATATCGACTTAGCCAAACGATTTAGAAAAGGAGCACCCATGCCCGGTACAAGAGGAACGTATCGGCGGGTGCTCCTTAAACTTTCCGGAGAAGTTTTCGGTGGAGAAAAGGGAATCGGCGTCGACATCGATGTTATGCGTGATGTCGCAAAGCAGATTAAAGATGTTGTAAAAACTGGCGTACAGATGGCTGTTGTTGTCGGAGGCGGTAACTACTTCCGCGGAGCAGAGCTTCAGCAAGTCGGTATGGACCGCGCCCGCGCTGACTACATGGGAATGCTCGGAACAGTTATGAACTGTCTTGCGCTCCAAGATTTTCTAGAAAAAGAAGGCGTAGATACTCGTGTACAAACTGCGATCACGATGGGTCAAGTTGCTGAGCCTTACATTCCACGCCGTGCAATTCGCCACCTTGAAAAAGGTCGAGTAGTAATTTTTGGCGCAGGTGCCGGAATGCCATTCTTTACAACCGACACAGTTGCCGCACAGCGCGCGCTTGAAATCGGATCAGAGGCACTTCTTCTGGCTAAGAGCGGTGTTGATGGCGTCTATAGCGCAGATCCAAAGAAGGATTCAACCGCAACAAAGTTTGATGATATTTCTTATAACGACGTTCTCTCCAAGTCGCTGGCTGTTGCAGACGCAGCGGCATTTAGCCTCTGCCGCGAGAACAACTTGCCGATCATCGTCTTTGATCTCATGACAAATGGCAATATCGCACGCGCTGTACGTGGCGAAAAGATCGGCACGCTAGTTTCTTAACTTTAAAAAGTTTTTCAAGGTAGTTCCAATTAGAGGAGTTAAAAATGGCAGATGTAGCAAGTGCTCTAGCCGATGCGCAGAGCAAGATGGATAAGGCTGTTGAAGTTGCTAAAGATGATTTTGCAACGATCCGCACCGGCCGCGCACATCCAGCGCTCTTTAACAAGATCATGGTCGACTACTACGGCACTTACACTCCGCTCTCACAGTTAGCTTCAATCCAGGTTCCAGAAGCGCGCATGGCGATCGTTGCTCCATTTGATAAGGGTGCAATGGCCAGCATCGAAAAGGCGATTCGTGAATCAGATTTAGGCGTAAATCCTGGCAATGATGGCGTGGTTATCCGCGTTGCTTTGCCACAGCTCTCAGAAGAACGTCGTAAGGATTACATCAAGGTTGCAAAGGGTAAGGCGGAAGATTCAAAGGTTTCAATCCGCAATATCCGTCGCGCCGCAAAAGAACTTATGGAAAAGCTAGAAAAAGATGGCGATATCGGAAAAGACGACCTTGCGCGCGGTGAGAAGGAACTTGAAAAAGTTACTTCAGAACACGTTGCCAAGATTGATGAGCTCCTAAAGCATAAGGAGACAGAACTTCTAGAAGTCTAGAAGTTCTCAAAATCAAACAAGTGTCAGACCTTCATTCGATTAACGAGGCGATAAATAAGCGCGCGGGAAGAAAACTTCTTCCATCAATCGCGGTATCGCTATCTTTAATCGCGCTCGTTTGGTTTGCACTGGCTTATGAGCGAGCAATCTTTGCTGGTCTTGTAGCCATCGCAGTTGTCCTCGGGGTTCGTGAACTATCAAAAGCTTTTGCGCAACGCGATATCTACATCTCATTCCGTGGTATGACGCTTGCCACTATTGGGCTTTGTTATGCAACATGGGTGGGCGCGGTAGCAGGTCTGGCGATAGCGACAGCAATCGCATTCCCGGTACTTCTAATATCACTCCTTCGTCGCGGACCAGAAAAGTTTGTAGCAAATGCAACTGCCACAACGATGGCGCTCATTTATTTACCATTTATGGCCGGCTTCCTAATCTTGTTGGCGCGCCCAAGCACGGGCTTGCAACGAGTGATGACATTTGTTGTTCTAGTCGGCTGCAATGACACCTTCGGATACCTGGTGGGTGTTTTATTTGGTAAGCACCCAATGGTTCCAAAGATCAGCCCAAAGAAATCTTGGGAGGGCCTTGCTGGTTCAATCATTTTCACATCAATTGGTGGAGCCCTTGCTTTCCATTACATAATGACGATGCACTGGTGGATCGGAATCATTGCTGGTCTCATGATTGTATTTACAGCGACTTCTGGCGATTTAATTGAAAGCGCTCTAAAGCGCGATATGTCGCTGAAAGATATGGGTAATTTACTGCCTGGCCATGGCGGAATGCTTGATCGCTTGGATTCCGTTCTTTTATCTGCGCCCGCCTTGTGGCTCGCACTTGAACTCGTTAAGCGCTACTTATGACTGAGATAAAACTGGTCTTCGATGAACCAGTACAACGCAAGAAAGCCCCGAAACATTTAGCTGACTTCTCACCTGAAGAACGACGCGCCCTTGCAGTCGAAAATGGATTGCCCGCATTCCGCGCCAATCAGGTGGCAACTCACTACTTCACCCATCTCTCTGATGATCCGCAAACATGGACGGACATTCCCGCAGATATGCGCGGAAAAGTTGCGGAGATTTTTACACCAAAGCTAATTGAACTTGTTACTACGCGAACGACAGATAACGGAATGACTCGTAAAGATCTTTGGAAGTTACATGATGGCGTTCTTGTCGAGTCGGTTTTGATGCGCTACACCGATCGCGTAACGGTTTGTATCTCATCGCAAGCAGGTTGCGGAATGAACTGTCCTTTCTGCGCAACCGGTCAAGCAGGGCTAACCCGCAACTTAACCGCCGGTGAAATCACTGAACAAATTGTTGCGGCCGCTCGTGCCTGCGTTAATGGCGAACTGCCTGGGGGAGAAGCTCGCCTCTCCAATATCGTCTTCATGGGCATGGGTGAACCACTGGCCAATTACAACGCAGTTACTCGCACCCTTCGCAACATCACCGCACCGAATCCAGATGGGCTAGGAATTTCGGCACGTTCAGTAACAGTTTCAACGGTCGGTCTTGTAAATGGAATTGAAAAATTGATGGATGAAGGCATTAACTGCACGTTGGCAGTTTCACTTCACACTCCAGATGATGAACTCCGCGATTCATTGGTACCAATTAACTCTCGCTTTAAAGTTCGCGAAGTACTGGCTGCAGCTGATGCTTACGAAAAGAAGACGGGACGCCGTTATTCAATCGAATACGCACTAATTCGCGATATCAATGATCAATCTTGGCGCGCTGATTTATTGGGTCGCCTGCTTAAGAGCCGAAATGCTCACGTGAACTTGATTCCGCTTAACCCAACCCCGGGCTCGAAGTGGACCGCCTCCCGCCGCGAAGATGAAGCCGAGTTCGTGCGAATCTTGGAGAACTACGGCGTCCCTGTCACCGTGCGCGATACCCGAGGACGCGAAATCGATGGCGCCTGCGGGCAGTTGGCAGCAGCCGAAAAGAGTAAATAGACTCAACTTCATGAGCATCCAAAGCAATGGCATCAAGGAATTGGCCGCAGTTTACGAATCATCAACCCAGTACTTCCTTAATTTGGCGCGTGGAGTTACGGCAGATCAATTAGATGTGAAGCATCCAGATGGTTGGTCGGCTCGCCAGATCATTCATCACTTAGCAGATTCAGAAGCGCAGTCGTATGCGCGCCTGCGCCGCTTGGTTGCCGAGCCAGAAGGTTCGATCATTCAAGGTTACGATGAAAATCTTTGGGCAACAGCTCCACAACTTGGATATGAAACGGCGCCAGTTGAAAATTCAATCGCGATTTTTGCCGCAGTTCGCGCAGGTTCACTCGACATTGTCAAACGTCTTCAAGAGTCAGATCTAGAAAAGTCAGGCGTGCACTCTGAATCAGGTCACTACACAGTTGCTAAATGGTTAGAAGGTTATTCAAAACATCCAGTTGATCATGGTGATCAATTGATACGTGCAGTAAAGGGGCAGAACTAAAATGAAGAAGTTGCAAAACTTTGTTAATGGAAAGTTAGTTGATTCATCTTCCGGTGAGACAACCACTCTGATTAACCCAGCAACTGGTCAAGCATTCGCAACTGCCCCTAATTCAAACGCTGCCGACGTCGATAAGGCGATGACCGCTGCAGCAAACGCATTCACCGAATGGCGTGATTCAACTCCTTCAGAGCGCCAACGCGCTCTTCTAAAAATTGCGGATGCGATCGAATCTCGCGCCGATGAAATCATCGCAATTGAATCTGAAAACTGCGGAAAGCCAATCGGGCTAACAACGTCCGAAGAAGTTCCGCCAATGATCGACCAAATCCGTTTCTTTGCAGGCGCTGCCCGCAATCTAGAAGGCAAGTCCGCCGGTGAATATATGAAGGGAATGACCTCATTTATTCGTCGCGAACCTGTTGGTGTTTGCGGACAAGTCACACCATGGAACTACCCAATGATGATGGCGGTTTGGAAATGGGCTCCCGCAATTGCTGCCGGTAACTCAGTTGTACTCAAACCAAGCGATACAACTCCTGCATCAACCGTCTTTATGGCAGAGATCATGGGTGAGTTTTTACCAGATGGCGTAATCAACGTAATTTGCGGAGAACGTGAAACCGGAAAAGCCGTTGTTGAACACGCAACTCCTGCGATGGTTTCAATTACTGGTTCCGTTCGCGCAGGTATGGAAGTTGCCGGAAGCGCTGCTAAGCAGTTAAAGCGCGTTCACCTTGAACTCGGTGGCAAAGCTCCAGTTGTTGTCTTTAACGATGCCGACCTTGAGGCGGCAGCTGCCGGAATCGCAATCGCGGGATACTTCAACTCAGGTCAAGATTGCACCGCCGCAACTCGCGTCTTGGTGCAAGAAGGCGTATATGAAGAGATGGTCAAACTTCTTGCCAACCAAGCAACGAACGAGATCGCAGTGGGCATGCCGAATGAAGATGTAATCGTTGGGCCAGTAAATAACGCGGCGCAATTTGAACGTGTTAAGGGATTCCTTGATCGCGTGCCATCACATGCTCGCGTAGTTGCAGGTGGGTCTGCCCTAGATCGTCCGGGTTACTTCATCGCTCCAACTGTGATCGCCGATCTTCGCCAGCAGGATGAGCACATCCAGTCTGAAATCTTCGGACCAGTCATTACTATCCAGAAATTTAAAGATGAGGCCGAAGCGATCGCCCTTTCAAATGGCGTCGAATATGGCTTGGCATCATCGGTCTGGACTAAGGATCACGGCACCGCGATGCGAATGGCAAAGGCCTTTGACTTCGGATGCGTCTGGATCAACACCCATATCCCAATCGTTGCCGAGATGCCACATGGTGGCTTCAAGCGCTCGGGATATGGCAAAGATCTATCCAGCTACGGTTTCGAGGATTACACCCGTATCAAGCACGTCATGACCAACCTAAACGGGTAAAAATTTAGCGAAATTTTCGCTAAATAATGGCGAAATCGTTTGGCGTGCAGGGCTATTGGGTTACATAATGAGCCCTGCACAACCGTCCCTTGTTCCGGAAAATCAAAAAGGAGCCCATCAACATGGCTAAGAAGTCACCACTATCACCAGAAGCACGTTCAATCATTAACGCACGTGTTTCACGCCGTGCAGTTCTAGCAGGTATTGGTGGCGTCGGCGCTGCTGGTGCGCTCGCAGCATGCGGTTCAAGTGAAGGTTCTGGCGCGTCAGGGGACGCGATTCGTTGGGGTAACTGGCCACTTTACTTAGATTTCGATGAGGCAAATAAGACTTATCCAACACTTGATAAGTTCACCGAATCAACCGGAATTGATGTTAAGTATTTCGAAGATTACAACGACAACGATGAGTTCTTTGGAAAAGTGCAAGCGCAACTAAAGCTTGGCGAAGATATCGGCTACGACGTTGTCTGCCCAACTGACTGGATGGCAGCACGCTGGATTCGTCTTGGCTATGCGCAAAAGTTTGATGCCGCAAATATTCCAAATAAAACAAATATTCTCGACACTCTCGCATCACCTTCATATGATCCAAACCGCGAATCAACACTTACATGGCAAGGCATCATGGGTGGTTTTGGTTGGAACACTGAAAAGAATCCAAAGGGAATCCGCACACTCGATGATCTCTTCGCTCCACAAAATAAGGGCAAGATCGTTGTGCTTTCAGAACTTCGCGACACCATCGGCGTTATCTTGTTGGCACAAGGAGCAGATCCTGCAACAGTTACAGAAGACCAGTACATGAATGCAGTTGATTTCATGGCGGGCAAAATTTCAGATGGCTGGATCCGCGGCGTAAAGGGCAACGAATACGCTGAAGACCTAACTTCAGGTGATGCAACAGCTGTAATCGGTTGGTCTGGCGATATGTTTATCCTTGCAACAGAAAATGAAGGAAAGTTTGACTTCGCAATTCCTGAGTCAGGCGGAACTATTTCTGGCGACAATATGATGATTCCTTCAACGGTTTCAGCAGAGGCTAAGGCCAGTGCAGAAAAGATGATCAACTGGTACTACGACCCAGCGATTGCGGCTGAGGTTGCTGCCTACGTTAACTACGTGACTCCTGTTAAGGGCGCTCAGGCTGAGATGGAAAAGATTGATCCAGAGTTAGCAAAGAGCGAATACATCTTCCCAAGTGAGGCAACTATGAAGAACCTCAGCGTCTTCCGTTCACTCACACCTGCCGAAGAAACTTCATGGACAGAGGCTTTCCAGAAGGCTGCCGGCAACTAAGTGAGCTTTGATGCCACTTCTGCACGCGGGGATTTAATACTTACTCGAGTCACAAAAGAGTACGGTGACTTCAAAGCGGTAGATGATCTTTCGCTAACCATTCCAAAGGGTTCGTTCTTTGCGCTGCTTGGACCTTCAGGCTGCGGAAAGACAACCACTTTGCGAATGATCGCAGGGTTGGAAGAGCCAACGGTTGGAAGTATTCACCTTGGCGAAACTGATATCACTACAACCAAGCCGTACCAACGTCCAATCAATACAGTTTTTCAGAACTATGCGCTTTTCCCGCACCTAACTATCTTTGAAAATATCGCCTTCGGCCTTCGCCGTCGCGGAATTAAAGATGTTGATGTAGAAGTACATAAAGTTCTTAACTTGGTTGAACTCCCACACTTAGCAGGTCGCAAGCCGACCCAACTTTCAGGTGGACAGCAACAGCGCATCGCACTTGCTCGCGCGATTGTAAATAAACCAGCTCTGCTGCTTCTTGATGAACCGCTAGGCGCACTTGATCTCAAACTCCGTCGTCAGATGCAGATCGAACTTAAGTGGATCCAGAAAGAAGTTGGCCTCACCTTCGTGCACGTAACCCACGACCAGGAAGAAGCCATGACCATGGCCGACACCATCGCAGTTATGAATGAAGGGCAGATTGAGCAAATGGGCTCTCCTGCAGATCTCTATGACAATCCAGAGACTGCATTTGTTGCTAACTTCCTTGGACAGTCCAACTTGATTAAGGGAACGATCACCGGAAACGATGGAGATTCGCTAGTCGTGGATCTCTACGGTCAGAAGATTTCAGTTCCAAAGAACCGTTCACATGCAGTTGATAATTCAATGTATGCCGGCATTCGTCCTGAAAAATTCCGTATCTCTCTTCTAGATACACCTGTCTCAGGCAACGTTTTAA
>JACCDX010871204.1_pt1 | contig 19786 bp, 22 predicted proteins | sample 7449681 | NCBI WGS metagenome assembly JACCDX01 (sample SAMN15323450, study PRJNA562643) | freshwater metagenome | isolation source: river surface water | place: USA:Blue River Watershed | collected 2017-08-18
AGTTCCCACGTTGATCACTCCTTGCCCATCCTTGCTCAAAAATTAAGCAGGATAGGCGATTGGGGTGGCTCAAATTTGGATGCAAATTCTCTTCAAAGTGGCTCAGTTTTGGATGCCATTCAACAGCCTGGCAGTAGGCCCAGAAATACACATCGAACCCAAGAGGCGCCAGTTCAGTCCAAATACAGGCGCAGCCACACTAGATACTTCTGGCTCTCGCTCCCCCATTGAGAGGTGATAGCCCCTTCTGCGAATCACTTCATATTCGCTGCCCTCTGCGCCAGAGAATGCCAGGATCACTTTGCCGGGGGCACCTAAATTCAATGGCAAACGCATGCCAATCCGAACGTGATGGCGAACCGATTGAGGGCCTTCAATGCGAGAAATGCAGGATCGAACTTCACCTTCGCGAACATAAAACGAAGCGCTCTCCTTAGTTTCAATAGACAGTTGACGCAAGGTGGGTTCCACCACATCGTTGATATCAAATCCGGCTTGGTAACGCGCACCTAGCCAGCCTGCAGCTGCACCCAGTCGCCATGTGCCTTCTTCTTTTTGAACCATATAGCCTGAAATGGCGAGCGTGCGAGCAAGCCGCAATACGGTGGTGTTGTGCAGGCCAGTTCTTCGGCTTATTTCAGCCAGCGATAGGTGCTGATCGCTAATTTGAAAAACTTCCAAAATTTGAAGAGCGCGTTTGACGGAAATCACGCCGCCATCACTGTTGGGCTCTGCTGGCTGCGGGTTGGAGGTGGGTTTTCGTGCCATGAAACATCTTTCACTGTATGAAACTATATTGTATTGAGCGAAAGATGTGTGAACAATCATGCGCAAACAATTCATCCCTTTTGGAGACAAATATGAAAAATCCAGTGCTAACGCGTCGTGGCATGTCGCATTTTGTTTTGACTACTCTTTTGCTAAGTGCCACATTGTCTTTCAATACAGCTGCACAAAGCTGGCCAGCTAAACCAATTCGTGTGGTGGTACCCTTTCCAGCAGGTGGTGGTACCGATTTCATCGCCCGTGAAGTGGGCAATAAAGTTGCGACTAACACCAAGTGGTCTTTCATTTTTGACAACAAACCAGGTTCAGGTGGCAACATTGGTGTGGATGCAATCGCCAAGGCTACGCCTGACGGTTTGAATTTAGTCATTGGGCAGACTTCCAATTTGGCCATCAATCCAAGTCTTTACAGCAAGTTGCCCTACGATCCAGCCAAAGACTTGACGCCCATCGTGAACATAGGAAGCTCACCTGTCATCTTTGTGGTGGCAGCCAACTCGCCTTATAAAACGCTTGGGGAATTATTGGCAGCTGCCAAAGCCCAGCCCGATGCAATCAACTACGCCAGTTCGGGCAGTGGCACTGTTGCCCATTTGGCCTCTGAATTGATGCAAAAAGAAGCTGGCGTGAAAATGACCCACATTCCCTACAAAGGCGCTGCGCAAGGATTGAACGACGTGATGGGTGGTTCAGTCCAGGTCTACGTTTCGTCTGTTCCAACCCTCATCGGTCACATCAAAAGTGGCAAGTTGAGGCCTCTGGCTGTGACTTCAGCCAAACGAACCGATGACCTGCCCAACGTCCCAACTGTCTCAGAGTCAGGACTTAAAGGATTTGAGGCGACAACTTGGTTTGGTTTGTTGGGACCTGCCAAGTTGCCTGCCGAGGTCGTTGCAAGTGTCAATGCTGAAGTCAATAAAGCACTGCAGTCAGACGATCTCCGCAAGAAATTGGGTGACCAAGGTTTGGATATTTCTGGTGGTACGCCTGAACAGTTCGCCAAGTTGATGCGTGATGACTTATTGAAGTGGAGCAAGGTTGTCAAAGAATCTGGCGCACGTGCAGATTAACTCATTCTCCAAAGGAATTTCAATGAGTCAAGATATTGTTCGCCATTTTGAGCGCGTTTCAGTTGAACTAGTGAAAAAAGCATCTGTTCATCAAGCGGCCATTTTTGCCGATGTGGCTGGACGCCGCGGTGTAATGCATGGCCGTATCAGTGCACTTCGCCCGCACATGAAAGTAGCCGGACCAGCGCTGACTGTAGAGGTTCGACCCGGGGACAACCTCATGATTCACGCTGCCATTGCCATGGCCAAGCCTGGTGATGTGCTGGTGATTGATGGCAAGGCCGATCAAACGGCAGCGCTAATGGGCACGATCATGATGACCGCTTGCAAGCAGATTGGCATTGCTGGTGTGATTGTTGACGCTGCTGTTCGAGACAGTCTCGAAATTGAAGAAATGGACTTTCCTGTTTTTTCTGTAGGGACCAATCCCAATGGACCTACCAAAAATATTGGCGGTCGCATAGGTCACCCTATTTCCTGCGGAGGCGTTGCAGTCAATCCTGGTGATTTTGTTTTGGCCGATGCAGATGGCATTGTGGTTGTTGAGCGTACCAAGCTAGCAGGGTTGTTGCCATTGGCAGACAAGAAGGTCGTTGACGAAGCTAAGCGCATTGAACAGATCAAGCAAGGAAACACTAGTGCATCCTGGCTCTTGCCTTCTCTGGTGGCTGCTGGTGTGCTGAAAGAAGGGGAGACTCTGTGAGTGTGCGCCCTGTTGTCATAGTGACTGGCGCTGATTTGGCTTCACAAGCGTTGGCGTTACTGAGTGAATTTGAAATTGTTTACGCTGGCAAAACGCCGCAGACCACTGACTTGATTGCTTTGTGCCAATGTCACAATCCTGTGGCGATCATTGTTCGGTATGGCAGTGTGGGTGCCGAAGTGATGGATGCTGCACCTGCTTTGCGCGTGATTTCGAAGCATGGCAGTGGCACTGACACCATTGACAAAGAGGCTGCACAGGCTCGAGGCATTGAAGTGTGTGCCGCGGTGGGCGCCAATGCAGCTGCCGTTGCAGAGCAAGCCATGGCTTTGTTACTGGCCTGCGCTAAATCAGTGGTGCATTTGAATGAGCGCATGCATGCCGGTTATTGGGACAAGGCGGCGCACAAAAGCATTGAGCTGCAGGGACGTACCATTGGCTTGGTAGGTTTAGGGGCGATAGGTCAGCGCTTTGCCAAAATGTGTGATGCCATGGGGATGAAAGTATTGGGGGTAGATCCCTTTGCCAAAAATCTACCAAATTACATTCACGTCGTCGACTTTGACACCCTGTGGCATGAGTCCGATGCCATCTCATTGCATTGCCCCTTGACGACGGAGAACAAACAGCTCATCAATGCTGCCACTTTGGCTGCTTGTAAACCTGGCGTATTGTTGGTGAACACTGCAAGAGGCGGTTTGGTTGATGAACAAGCCTTATTGGCAGCTGTTCAAAGTGGGCATGTTTTCGCTGCAGGGCTAGACAGCTTTGCAGTTGAGCCCATGACTTCGCCACACATATTTCACGGCGTTCCACAAATATTTTTGAGCCCTCATATTGGTGGCGTTACCAGTGATGCTTACATCAATATGGGAGTAGGCGCCGCTAAGAATGTACTCAATGCGCTGAGCACAGAAGCTCAATCTATCACGGACTGATCTTAAACATCGCTGCAAACCGCGACAGATTTTCCGTCGAGAGGCGCATTGGATCGTAGTCCGGTTCGGGGCATGGCGTTAGCCGAGAGCAACCTGACTATTTCAACAACTCAGTGCTGGAGTTTTTGAATGTCAAAACTGCGCAAAGGTCAAGATGAGCAATCCACCCATTTGTGAATTTTTATATGAAGCCATTGTTGACATTGCCGATGTTCAAAATTTGGGTCAAAGTCTGCAGGGGCAGCGATTTATTGTGAACATTTTGGGTGGTCTATTCAATGGCCCACGTTTGAAGGGAAAGGTGCTTCCAGGAGGCGCTGACAGACAGCTGCTCAGACCTGATGGCGTCAAAGAGCTTGATGCCCTTTATGAAATTGAAACAGACGATGGCACTGTGATCACGGTTCACAATCAGGTCATCGTTGACATGCCTACGGCAGAGCAGCGTTATGCGCGTTCGGTCGTGAAGTTTCGCGCACCTGCTGGCCAATACGAATGGCTCAACCGTCGAGTTTTTGTGGGCAATCTAGAGTCTTTGAAACCGTCGAGAAATGCTGTGAAGATTAGAATTTTTCAGGTTAATTGAAAGCTAGTACATAGCGATTGACAGTCCGCAGCTTAGAACAGTGAATTAACGCCTCTTCCACATTTTCTTCCACACTGCTGTTCGAAATTGATGAAACAAGGTCCGATAATTGGACTGACCAGCATTCAAAATTTCACAAGACTTATTTAGCTTTTTTGAAATTGTCATGTTCTAAGTGCTCCTTCATCATTCAATTCAATTGAAAGATGACCATGACCGTTCGCAGCTATTTGTTTGTTCCCTCCACACGCACTGATCGGATAGCCAAAGCGGCTGAGAGTGGCGCGGGTGCGGTCATAGTAGATTTGGAAGATGCTGTGGCCCCACAAGACAAGGACTTGGCACGCCAGGCGCTGCAGCAATGGCTACAAAGTGACAATGCGGTACCGGTGTATGTGCGCATCAATGCGTGTGATACACCTTGGTATTTGGAAGATGTTCAACTTTGTCACGCCGATAAAATATTGGGGTTGGTAGTCCCCAAAGCTGGGGATGAAGCGCAACTGCGTTTGCTAAACCAGCAGTTGCCACACAAAGTACTTCTACCTTTGATTGAAACCGCTTTAGGTTTTCACCAAGCCCTGTCAATTGCCAAAGTGAAGGGGGTCTTAAAACTCCTCTTTGGTTCGATCGACTTCAAAAAGGATTTGGGAATTGCTGGTGAGGATGATGCCTTGCTGTATTTCAGATCGCACTTGGTGCTGATCTCTCGTTTGGCAGGGTTAGACGCTCCTGTGGATGGTGTCACCACGGCCATTGAAGACATGTCCTTGGTGACAAAAGATGCGCAACGTGCGGCCTCGCTAGGGTTTGGGGGTAAGTTGTGCATTCACCCCAAGCAAATTGAACCCGTAGAAAATGCATTTCACCCCAGTGACTCAGACATTGAGTGGGCCCATCGAGTCTTGAAAGCCGCTCTTGAAAGCCAAGGGGCAGCAGTCGCACTGGATGGACAAATGATCGACAAGCCAGTGATAGAGCGCGCGCAATCAATGCTTGCGCGCGCTGCTGCCAAAAATAAACAATGACTTAGACGGTTCGTGCGCCGTCCACAGGAAACTCAACGCCACTGATGAACTCAGCAGCATCGGTCGCTAAGAAGTGTGCTACTGCTGCCACATCGGATGGGCGAGAAAGTCGGCCCAATGGAATCGTGGCAATGAATTTGGCACGATTTTCAGGCGTATCGGGCTGGCCCATGAACTGCTGCAACATCGCAGTCTCGCCAATCACTGGACAAATCGCATTGACGCGGATGCCATGGCCACCCAACTCGACGGCCATCGATTTGCTCAGTAAATTCACTGCGCCTTTGGATGCGTTGTACCAAGTCAAGCCAGGCCGAGGGCGAATGCCTGCAGTTGAACCCACGTTCAAAATGACGCCTTTGCCTCGTTCTATCATGTGAGGTACGACAGCCTGGGTCATGTAGTAGATTGACTTCACGTTGACTGCAAACATTTTGTCAAACACGCTTTCTTCCACAGACAGCATGGACTGATTGTTGTGAGTCATGCCTGCGTTGTTGACCACTATGTTGGGCACGCCAAATTGTTTGATGCAGGTTTGCACTGCCGCATCGATATCCGCTTTTTTTGATACATCGCAGGTCACAAAATGAGCAGAGTTTCCCAGCTTCTGAGCTAGTGATGTGCCTGCTTCAACTGCGATATCGGCCAAGATCACCTTGGCACCTTCATGAACATACAGCGATGCAATGGCGGCGCCAAAACCTGCTGCAGCGCCTGTCACGATGGCCACTTTCCCTTCCAGAGTTTTCATCAGATTTCTTTCAAAAGAGTTAGCCGTGGTAGTGCACCAAAGTTTTGCAAGAGCTGAGCTCTTCCAATGCTAAGAGTCCTTTTTCTCGACCATGGCCGCTTCGTTTGGTTCCCCCAAAAGGCAATTCCACACCGCCACCTGCGCCATAGCAGTTCATGAACACCTGGCCCGCTTGAACGGCCTTGGCCACCCGTTGCAGACGTCCGGCGTTCTCTGTCCACACAGCAGCCAGCAATCCGTAGTCAGTGCCATTTGCCAAAGCAATTGCATCCGCCTCGTCTTCAAATGGCATGGCAGACAACACGGGGCCAAAGATTTCTTCGCAAGCAAGCGCATGGTTGCGGGGAACGGGTCCGAACAAAGTAGGTTTGACGAAGTAGCCTGACGCGCTAACGCCAGGCGCCAGCGTGCCCTCCGCTAATACAGGCACGCCACTGTCACGGGCTTGGTTGATGTAGCGGTTAACGCGTGCAAATTGCGCGGGGTTCATCACGGGCCCACAGTCGTGGTCCATTTCAGGGGTGCCCACTTTGACTTTGGAAAAGGCTTCAGCCACTTTGGTGACAAAGCTGTCAAAAATGGTGCGCTGTACCAACAAGCGACTGCCTGCTGTACAAGTTTGACCAGCGTTTTGAACAATGGCGCGAACGATGATGGGCACGGCACGATCAGCGTCCACATCGTCAAACACAATTTGAGGTGACTTGCCACCCAGTTCCAAGACGCACTTCACTGCATTCTTGGCGGCTGCTTGTTGAACCAATGTGCCCACTTCGTTAGAGCCTGTAAACGAAATGAAGTTGATGCCAGGGTGTGCTGCCAAAGCTGCACCTGCTTCTTCACCCAAGCCTGTGACCACATTCAAGACGCCTGGTGGCAAGCCAGCTTCCAATGCCAACTCTGCAACGCGTAAAGCAGACAGGCTGGTGTCTTCCGCGGGCTTAAGCACTGTCGCATTGCCTACGGCCAAAGCAGGGGCTACCGTGCGTCCCAACATTTGTGCAGGGTAGTTCCAGGGAATGATATGCGCAGTGACACCCAAGGGCTCACGGATCAAACTAACCTGATGACCGTTGACAAAAGGGATGACCTCGCCATGAATCTTGTCGGCTGCCGTGCCATAGAACTCAAAGTAGCGCGCCAATACTTTGATGTCATTGCGTGCTGTGGTGATGGGCTTACCCGTATCACGCGCTTCGAGTTGCGCCAGTTCATCTTCGTGGTCCAAAATTTTTTGTGAAATCTTGACCAAGATGCGTCCTTTGTCGGTCAGGTTCAGTGTGCCCCAAGGGCCCGACAAAGCAGCCCGCGCCGCTTTCACGGCCAGGTCAATTTCATAGGCGCCGCCACGTGAAATTTCATCAAAAACTTGGCCATCGCTGGGATTGGTAACGGGTAGGCTACGGCCGTCTTTTGCATGGATCCACTGATCCCCGATCAACATCTTGTGCATGAAATTCCTATCGATTGAATGAATGGGGTGGACTGTAGGCAAGGCTGACTGATTTGTGAATTGGAATGTGGGCAACGGCGTGTTGCATGTATTGCAAGCCAAAAATAAAAGACCACGATAAAATTCGTAACATGCTGCCCGATATCGACTCCCTGGCGCTTTTTGTGAAAGCAGCCGAAATGCGCAACCTCACACGCGCTGCTGAGGCCAGTCACATTACCGTGCCCGCAGCCAGCCGGCGCCTGTCGCTTTTGGAGCACCAGTTCAAAGCCCAATTGTTTGAGCGTCATTCACGCGGTTTGCAACTCACCCCTGCTGGTGAACATTTGCTGAAGCATTCCCGTGAAGTGATTGCCACCGTGCAACACATGCGCGCTGAGATGACCAATTACGCCATGGGCCGCAATTCGGTGTTGCGTGTATTGGGCAACACCTCTGCCATGGCGCAATTTCTACCCTCCGATGTGGCCAGCTTTCAAGCCACCCACGACAGCGTGCGCATCATGTTGGAAGAGTCTTGGAGTGATGAGGTGGTCAGGCGTGTGCGAACCGGTGAAGCCGACTTGGGTGTGGTGGTTGACGGCTGCGATGTTCAAGGGTTGTGGGTGCAACCCTATCGCAACGATCAATTGGCCGCAGTTCTCAAAGCCGACGATGTCTTGAATGCCAAAAAGGTGGAATTCAGTGAGTTATTAGAGCGAGACCTGATTGGCCTTGAGGCTGGCAGTACGTTGACGCGCTTGCTGACAGAGCAAGCTGCACAGTACATGCACCCCATGGCACTACGTGTTCAAGTTCGAAGTTTTGAGGCAGTGTGCCGTGCTGTCCAGGCAGAATTGGGCATTGGCATTTTGCCCATGGCGGCTGCCCGCAGCTTTGCACCGGCCATGAAGCTCAAAGTGATTCGATTGGCTGACAAATGGGCACTGCGCAAAATGATGATTTGCGTTCGCAGCCATCCTGCATCTCAAACGCCTCTGGGAAAACTGGCAGCTCATTTGCAAGCAGTCGCCGCAGATGACGATGCGGCGATGCTTTAATGGTAACGCTTTAACTACAACGCTTAGACAATCCTAGGCATGGTCTCTGCAAACGATGGCCGTTTGCGCATGGCCTCCGCCAACGCTCTGAGTGCAGGAGTGTCCGGTAACCAGCCTTGATCCGCATAGCGCAGCTGCTGATAGTCATACAGAACCACCGCGCAAATGATGTCCAAAGTGGGCGCCACATCATTGGGATAGTTCCCCTTGAAACTGTAGGCAAATTCTTCCAAACGTTGTTGCGTTTCAATCATGGTCCGGCGACGGCGCAGGCCCACAGGCGTTTCATCAAACAAGGCAGGTGCCGTCACTTTGCGTGTGATGATGGTCGTGACTGAAGCATCAATGCCGCCAACCGCAACGCCGGCACGCGAAAGAATGCCTGCTGAAGTTGCGGATGTACCAATCAGGCTGGGCCACTTGGGCGCAGGATAGGTGGCTTCTAGCCATTGCACAATCAACATGCTCTCGGTCAGCGGTGTGCCATCGTCCAGCACAAGGCTGGGTACACGTGTGGCTGCATTGGCTTGGCGTAAGCGTGAGTCGTCAGCCCAAGGGTCAACGAGGGTTGGCTTGATGTTCAAGCCTTTTTCGATCATTGCCACGCGTGCAATGCGAACAAAAGGCGACGTTGTGTTGGCTAGAAGTTGCATCTTGATTCCTAGGAAGAATTACGCAATGGTACCGAGTTGTTTTTGCATGCTTAAGTTGTCCAGCAATGCCCAGTGCCCCACCAGGACGCCGTCTTGTACTTGGAACAGGTCCATCACATCGATGTCAATTTTGCGCTGTGTGGCAGGCAAATCGCCAAATGGGCCTGTGTGGGTGGCTTGTACTTTCAAGCGAACCAAAACCTTGTCGCCTTCGGCCACAAAATCAAAGAAGGGCAGCTTCATGTCAGGAAATGCAGGCAATAGTACATCGTGCAATTGCGCCACGCCTTCTGGGCCCTTGACTTGAAAAGGCAGGCCGGGGTCATTGCGAATGAAATCGGGCGCAATGTGCTTGGCCATCCAAGCGGTATCGCGCGCTAGAAATGCCTGGAAATAATCGCGGCAAGTTTGTTTGTTTTTTTCTTGAACTGACATGAGATCTCCTTAAATTGAATTGAGTGAAGTGAAATTAAGCGGCGAGCAGGGTATAGCCCAGTCGTGGGAAATGAACGTGCAGATCACCCGCGACGTCGTCGTGTCGGTGAATCACAATGTTGAAAGCATCTGAAGCGACCAAGGTGCCCAGCACAGGAACGCGTGCGTTGTCTTCTGGGGTCACACTGACCTTGCTGCCCACGACAATGCCTTCAGGGTTGATAGAGTTTGTGATGTGTGCCACTGGCTGTGGCTCTGAAGTCTTGGCAATCTCAAAAGCTGCTTCTGGTGTCATGGCCGTTGAGGTGCCATGACCCACAGCTGCAATGCGGTCATACCAAGGCAAGATAGGGCCGAGGTTCAGCAAGGTGTCCACCTCGGGAGGGCAGTTCTTGCGCAGTAAGAAAATGGTTTGCCAGCAGGCCAGGTCGGCCGCGCTCAATTGATCTCCCAACACATACTTGTGTGCTGTGACAGCCTGAGCCAACCAGGCGATTTGTCCGCGTACAAACTGAGCATGCTCTTGAAATTGCGGCGCCATAGCGTCTTTGGAAATGTCGATCCCCAAATAACCCTCTTTGCGGTCCTTGATGAACTCGGGTGGAATGTGCTCTCCGATGTAATGAACCAGCACCCCAATGGTGGGCACCCACATCTGACGCTCCCACCCAAAGCCCAAGCCACGCGCTAATCCCTCAGTGCATGCAGGAAAGAGGCTTGGTGTAGGTTTGAGACGCTCCAATGCGCCCATGATGGCGTGGGTATCGCAATAAATATCTGCGCCTATTTGCAGCACTGGCGCACGACGGTAGCCGCCCGTCAAGGGGTTCAGCAAAGGACGGGGTGGTAGACCCGGAATATCGACGGATTGCCAAGTCAGTTGCTTGAAGCCTAATGCGGTTCGAATTTTTTCCGAGAACGTTGAGAACTCGTAATGGTGAAGAATGGGCGTAGTCATGAGGATCACTTTCTTGGTAAAGGTCAATACATGATGTGGCCGCCGTCGACAACAACGGTTTGGCCGGAAACGAAGGACGACAAATCAGACAATAAATACATGGCTGTTCCCACTAAGTCGTTGGGACGTTGCTCACGAGAAATAGCGCGAGCTTTTAAGAAGCTTTGTTGCCACTCAATAGGACGGTCTTTGGTGGCATCGGTGATCACAAAGCCGGGCGCAATGACATTGACGCGAACGCCGGCACTGCCGCATTCTTTGGCCAAGCCTTTGGTCATTGCCAAGACGGCACCTTTGGTGGCCACATAATGCAAATAACCTGGTTGACCCGCCACTGCCACGACAGAAGAAATATTCAAAATAGAACCTGAATTTTGGGCGCGCATGGCAGGCATCACGGCTTTGCAGCATTGCCAGACACCACGCACATTGACTTGAAAAATGCGTTCCCAAATCGCGGGATCAATTTCTTCGAACGGCGTCAGCTTAACTTCGCGAAAATAAGCTGCGTTGTTGATCAGGCCATCTATGCGTCCATAGGCTTTTAAGCTTGCGTCGGCCATCGCGGTCAGAGAGTCTTGGTTGGACACGTCCACTTGAATGCCAATAGCCCGCCCTCCCAGTTTTTTGATGCCTTCAACTGTTTCTTCTGCCGAGTTCATGTCCGCCACAACCACATTGGCGCCTTGCGCAGCACAGCCCATGGCAAAGGCTTGACCGATGCCCGTGGCACCCCCAGTCACGATGATGGTCTTTTGTTCAAGCAAATTTTGAATGCTCATTTGATTTTCTCCGTTGAATAAAAAAATGTTGGATGTGAGAAAGGGCTGCGTGGTTTAGCAAACCACCGGGTCGCCAGCGTAAAAAGAGGGCAACCAAGCCGCCAAAAATGACCATGCGCCATCCTTCGAAAACTCGTGCAGCTTCTAGCAAGCCCAAGTCAAATGCAGCGCCCAAGAGCGGGCCTAATGGCGTTGCAAGCCCGCCCAACATGGCGTAGCCCACTGCATGAATGCCAAGCATCACATCAAAAACAGCGGGCTCAACATAGGTGGCTTGGTGCGCATAAAGTGCACCAGCAAGTGCGCCAATGCCACCTGCAAAAGTTTGAGTGAGAGTTTGTAAATGGGCCACTGGTTCACCCTGCACTGTGGCCAATTCAGAATCTAAACCCACAGATTGGATGGACAAACCCAGTTTGGTTTGGCTTACTTTCCAAATCAACAAAAGTGCTGACAGCAACAAGACGGCGCTGAGAGAGAGGTATGTTTCTGGCCCCATTTGGTTTTCAAATAACCATCTGATTTCGCGAAATCCATGCACACCATCGGGTCCTACCTCATAGCCTTTTTCATGCTTTGTGCGCCAAGTCCAAGATGACAGTGCCAAACGCACCAATTCAGCGATGGCCAAAGTGGCCAACGCAAACTGCATTCCGCTGAGTTTTTGCAGCGCTCGAGAAATGAGGGCTGCAAAAACAACACCTGCTAAGCATGCAACCAACAATGCTTCGATCAATGAGCCGTTAAACATGACAGTGATGACTGCTGCTGCATAGGCACCAATGCCGAAGTAGGCTTGCTGCCCCAATGAAACACGGCCTGTTTGCAGCACCAGCCAAGTTGATAAACCCATCAGCGACAAAATGATCCATTGGGTGTAAAAACCAATGCCAGGGTCGGTGATGCAAAGGGCGTTGTTCATTCAGGCCCTCTTTGAATGAAAAAATGGGTGCTTCAAGGGATGGGTTTGAAGCATCAAGGCCAAAAGTAAAAGACCCCAAGTTGCAGCGTCACGTCCAATAGGACCCCATAAGCTTTGTGCATGCGCCTCCGTTACACCCAGCAGAACGGCACCCCCCAACACCCCGCGAACAGAACCCAGACCACCCAAAAGGGCACATGTCAGTCCCTTGATCAACACCCACATACCAAACATGGGTGTGACTTGCCCATCCATAGACAACACTGCGCAACTGGCCAGCCCACACAAGGCACATGCCACTGAAGTTCCGATGTATCTCAGGCGAAGCACGTTGAGGCCACATACCTGAGCCGCCGCTTGACTGGATGTCAAGGCCCGAATACCCAGCCCCACCTGAGAATGTTTGAGCCACATTGCTAGACCTGCAACCAGACCTGTTGCAAAAAAAAAGACAACAATTCGATCGGGACGCAAGCTAATGCCGCTCCAGTCAAAATTCATCTTTGAAGACAAGTCTGGAAACGGGTGCAAGTGATTGGGCTGAAAATTGCCCGCTACTTGTTCAATTTGCATCCAAAGCGCAAAACTAGCCGCTAACACGCTAGCTTCCCTGGCGTCTAATCCAAGTGCCACGCTACTTTGTCGGCGCATTGACAAAACGCTGTCATCGGCAATGTCGAAACACATCCATTCCACATAAAACCCCACCAACACGGTGATGACAATGACGGCCACCCAAACGCCAAGTGCGGGCACACCCCAACGGATATGAAACCAAGAGCCAACATAGGCCGCTAAAAGGGCCGTTGCGCCAAACGCCAAGTTGATTCTGCGCAACACACCAAAGCTAATCGTCAAGCCTAAGCCGATCAGTGCATAAGGCCCTGCTTCTAGCAGACCCTCAAGCGTGCGTTGCAGCAGTTCAAGCATGGCGCCAGTGCAATCAGCTTAGGCGGTGGCGCTGTGGCCAGCCAAGTAAGCACGCTTGACCAAGTCGTCGCCGGCCAACTGATCGGGTGTGCCTGAGAAGGTGACGCGGCCTTGTTGCAGGAGGTAGAAGTGTTGTGCAACTTTCATTGCCATGTGCACGTTTTGTTCGACCAAGAAAATGGAGGTACCTTCCTGATGCAATTTTTGGATGATGCCAAAAATCTCAGCAACCACTTTGGGCGCCAAGCCGACAGAGGGCTCATCCATCATCAACAGGCGCGGGCGAGACATCAAAGCACGGCCTAAAGCCAGCATTTGCTGCTCTCCGCCAGACAATGTGCCTGCCAATTGCCCAATCCGTTCGCGCAGGCGTGGAAATCTGTGCAGTTGCTGCTCAATGTCGTTGGCAATGCCATCTTTGTCTTTGCGCAAATAGGCACCCGCCATCAGGTTTTCACGGACGGTCAGCGCCGGAAAGACCAAGCGGTTTTCGGGCACCAAGGCCAAGCCCCTCTGCACAATTTGAGAAGGCGTTAAACCAATTAAATTTTGTCCTTCAAATTTGATGCTGCCATGCGTGGGTTTCAAAATTCCCGCCAAACTCATCATCAAGGTGGTTTTGCCAGCGCCGTTGGGACCCAATAAGCATGTCACTGCGTTTGGATTGGCTTGCAGACTGACCTTGCGCAAGGCTTCAATCTTGCCGTAGCTGCATGCGATTTCTTCAATTTCAAGCATCTCTTCTCCTTAGGCTTGCAAAGCCGCCTGCATGAAAGCATCGTCGCTGTCTGAGCCTAAATAGGCCGCTTGGACTTGTGCGTCTTGTTGCACCTCTTCGGGTTTGCCTTCTGCTATCTTTCGACCAAAGTTCAAAACCACAACCCGATCACAAACCCCCATGACCAATTCCATGTGATGTTCAATCAACATGATTGTTTTTCCTTGATCCCTGAGTTTTCGGATGCGCTGATCGAGGTCCTCAATTTCCTCTGAATTCATGCCTGCTGCAGGTTCATCCAAAAGCAAAAGAGGGGCACCAGAAATGGCTGCGCGGGCTAACTCCAGTCTGCGTTGCTCACCAAATGCCAGATTTGCAGCGAGTTGATCGCGCTTGTGTTGTAAACCGCAAAATTCCAAGTAGGCTTCAGTTTCTAACTTGCCTTGAGTCGCAGTAGAAAACCAACGCTCCCTTAAACCTGACCAGCCCGTTTCGCGCACAACACGTGCAGCCCATAAGTTTTGCCACACACTGAGTTGTCCAAACAAACGAATGTTTTGAAAAGTACGGGCGATACCCAGGTTGGCACGTTCATGGGGCTGAAGACCTTGAATGTCTTGGCCTTCATAAATCACACGACCTGTGGTGGGCGCGTACAGGCCAGCGATTAAATTGACAGTGGTGCTCTTGCCAGAACCATTGGGACCGATGAGCCCCAAGATTTCACCGCGATGAATGTCGAAATCAATGCCATCAACAGCTTTGATGCCACCAAAATAGCGCGCTAAGTTTTCTACTTTAAGCATGGTGTGCTCCTGTTTTATGGCCACCAACAGGCGCATCATTAGAAGAATTGAATCGAGGAAAACGAAGTGGAGCTGATAACAAGCCAGTAGGCCGAATCAGCATGATGGCCAAAATCATGGCGCCAAATAAAAGGCTTCGCCAGTCGCCCAAGAAACGCAGCCCTTCAATCAAAAGTCCTTGAATAAAAACCACAGCAATCAAAGTGCCTAGCAAACTTTTAAGACCCCCAATGATGGGATAAGCAATTGCAAATGTGGCCAGCAAAATGGTGAAGTTGCCGTGTTCAATGTGAGTTGTGTTGTGGCTAAAAATGCCGCCTGCCAATCCTGCAATAGCACCACCAATGCCAAAAGCCGACACCTTGGCGGCTGTCAAATTGATGCCAGCGCTTTGAGCGGCTACTTCGTCTTCACCAACAGCCCGCCACAGCGTACCAATGCGGGAGCGATCCAACAACCACAGAATGAGCATGACTGCTGCTACCAGGCACCAAATCAGGGTCAGAATTTCAAGGCCACTCCATGCGTTTGCAGGGAAATAACGGATACCACCGAAACCCAAACCACCGTCGGGGCCAATGGGGCCAGTAGGTGTTTGCACTTGCCATTTGAGATTGAAAAAGACCAATCGGACAATTTCAGCAAAGGCGGTTGTTGCTACGACCAACATCAATCCCTTTACGCGCAGAGCAGGGAAGCCAATGGCGATAGCAATCAAGCTAGCTATCAAAGCCGCTATCAACAAGGCGGGCCCCAATGACCAGCCGGCCATGGCCGTCAACATGCCCGCTGCGTAGGCGCCTATTGCAAAAAAGCCACCCTGCGCCATACTGACTTGGCCCGTATGAAGGATGCACCAAGCCGACAAACCCAATAAGGTATGGACACCAATCACTTGGAGCAAACCGATGTAAAAATCCATTTCAGTCCCTCTCCATTAGTCGCGTCCGCCAGGGGCTGCAAACAAGCCGTTGGGTCGGAACACCAAAAATACAAAGAGCATGAGCATCACGTAGATATCGCGTTCGCTCACGCCACGTACAAATTGAAAAAGGCTTTCAGCACCGCCCACAATCAGGCCCGCCAATATGGCGCCTGGAATGCTGCCCAAGCCACCAATCACCGTTACCACCAAACCTTTGACAGTGAGGGGCAGGGTCAGCAAGGGGGAGAGAACACCAATGGCAGCGCCCGTCATGGCACCTGCTGTGCCTCCCAATAAACCAGCGATGACAAAAGTCGACGCATTGGTTTGATCAACACTCATGCCACATATTTGTGCCGCAACAGGTTGCTGCGCAACCGCACGTGTCGCCAAACCAAGTCTTGTTTTTTCCAGCATGAATTTCAGGCCTACCATCACAGCACAGCCCAATACAAATACAAACAACAAATCGCCTCGCACGATGAACGGACCTAAGTTGAAAACTTTGTCAGCAAACAGAGCAGGATAGTTTTGCGGCATTCCTGCGGTTGCATGAATAATGGCTTCCTCTAAAACCAAAAGCATTCCAACCGTGGACATCAATGTGGCCAAGGCTTGATTGAGAGGTATAAACTTAAAGCACACAAAATAAATCAATGCACCAAGGAGTCCGCCGCAAAGTGCAGCAAACAAATAGACCAAAGGTGTTGGTGCAACACTGACTATCAGCAGGCTTAGGTATGCTGCGCCTACCGATGCAGCAGCGTATGAGAGATTGATCTTGTGCATCACGCCAAAGATCAGTGTGAAGCCGATGCCAATAAGTGCATAGGTGGCACCGAACATCACACCGTCCATGAGAGATTGCACCAGATCGAGAAAATCGATCCAGGCCATCTATAACTCCATTGTCAATTAGTTAGGCTTGTGCGCAACTGCCCACTCGCCCTTTTGGGCTTGAACAAATAAGAAGGGCTTAATGGCTTCGCGATCATCTGTACGACCAACTTTGCCCAACAAACCTGAGCTTTCTTTCATGCTGGCCAGTGCATCGCGCATCTTTTGGCGATCGGCTCTGATGGTTTCAGGCTTGGCCATGATCTTGGCTTTTTCAATCAAGTCTTTGAGTGTGAAAATGTTTTCCCAAGCAGCGGCATTGTGCAAGTCCATGCTCATGCCTGATGCCTGCAAAGCCTGTGCCGCTTTTCGTGCCTCATCTGTGACAGGCGCAAAACTGGTTGGAATGATCATGCCTTCTGCTTGAGCAGCGCAACCTTGCAATGTCTCCATGCTGGAGGAGCTGGTTAAGCCCACCATCATTTTGGGTTTGACGTTTTGGCGTTGCATTTCTTTCAACGCACCACAAGTGGTGAAGGGGTGAGCGGAGATCATGACCAAGTCAGCTTCGCCACGACGCATCTCACGCACTTGGTTGGAGAAGGTGGTGTCTGCCAGCAGCCATTCACTTTGACCTTTGACCTCAAAGCCTGCTTTGGTGGCAAAGTCTTTCATGACGTTGAAAGTGGCATTGCTGTGCGCAAAATCTTTTTCAACGCCACCCCAAATGGTTTTAATTTCGGGACGTGTCGCCTTGATCCAGTCAAACAAGCTTTTATACATGTTGGCTTCGCTAGGCACATTGCGGAAAGCCCACTGCGACATCGAAGCCAAACCACCCTTGGCTGCTACATCAGTGAAAACTGGGAATTGCAAACCGGTGTCGCTGGCATCACCAACTTTCTTTTGGAGAATGCCAAACACGGGCTCTGCCACGTTGCTGCAAGTAGGGCCGACGGCCACAAAGCCATCTGTAGAGGAGGCAATTCGGCGCAGCGCATTAATGCCTTCTTCGGCTGTGCAGCGATCGTCCAAATACTCAAGAACCAATCTGCCTTTAGTGCCATCGCCCAAGGTGACGCCACCTGCCTTGTTGATTTGATCGGCTGCCGCCTTCATGGCGGCTTCACTGTTCAACCCAAAAATACGAACCACGCCGCTCTTGGCGCCAAAACCATAAATTTTGACATCGCGTGTTTGTGAGTGTGATGCCACTGGCAAGAGTGCAGCAATCACGGGAACCAACGCCAAAGCGTTTTTGCGTAAAAATGACATACTTGTCTCCTATCGTTGAATGACAGGGGCGTACTTTGACGTCAAGTGTGGGTGATGACAATTTCAATATCATTCACGCTGTGTTGCAACGAATGCAACATCTGTGTTGCCGCAGTCGCAATACTGAATTCGAATATTTGTAATTCCCCACTTCAGCCGAGTTGCTCACAATAGCGTGGCATTACGGAAAAGCTTTATGAATCACAACTCATCCTCCATGACATCTGCATCGTCAGTGCCCAGACCGCTAGAAGGCATCTTGGTTGTCGCCCTAGAGCAAGCTGTTGCTGCGCCTTATTGCAGCAGCCGCTTGGCCGATGCAGGTGCCCGTGTCATCAAAATTGAGCGTCCCGAAGGTGACTTTGCCCGTGGTTATGACCGCGCAGTGAATGGCGAATCATCTTATTGGGTGTGGATTAACCGTGGCAAGGAATCGGTGGCCTTGAATTTGAAAGTTGAAGCCGATTTGGCCATTTTGAAAGCGATGTTGGCCAAGGCTGATGTGTTGATCCAAAACTTGGCTCCCGGTGCCACCGAACGCTTAGGCATTGGCTCTGAGACTTTGCGCAAAGCGCATCCGCGATTGATCACGTGTGACATCAGTGGGTACGGTGACGAAGGTAAATTGTTTGGAATGAAGGCCTACGATTTGTTAGTCCAGGCCGAAAGCGGATTGGTAGCGGTGAGTGGCGCGCCCGGTGAGTGGGGACGCATTGGGGTGTCGGTCTGTGACATCAACGCGGGATTGAATGCCCTGATAGGTATTCAGCAAGCTTTATTGTTGCGTGAAAAAACAGGTCAGGGCTCAGGCGTCAAAGTATCCTTGTTTGGTTCAGCCGCAGAGTTGATGAGCGTGCCTTATCTGCAAGCTCGCTATGGTGGCAAAGCCCCCGAGCGTGTTGGTTTAAAGCATCCTTCTATTGCACCCTATGGCGGATTTACCTGCGCTGATGGTCGCGACATTGTGATTTCTATCCAGAATGAGCGTGAATGGGCAGATTTTTGCAACATCGTGTTGCGCCGTCCAGATTTATTGGCTGATGAGCGCTGCCAAAACAATGCGACACGTGTGAAGCATCGTGAGTTTGTTGATGGCACGGTGGCTGAAATCTTTGGCAAAGTACCTAGCGGGGAAATGATCGATCGCTTGACCGAAGCACAAACGGCTTTTGGACAAATCAACTCTGTGCACGATTTGATTGCGCATCCTCAATTGCTGACAAAACGAATGAAAGTTCAGGGCAAAGATGTGGAGGTGCCTGTGTCGCCTTGGATGGGGCCTTGGGATACAGAGACTTTTGCGGAAGCGCCTCATCTCAATGAGCATGGCGACAAACTCCGAAAAGAGTTCTTGGGATAGCCGCACCAGGATTTAAACTGATCCATTGCTCGTCCAATGTTTCTGAAAATGCGATGGGCTTCGTACCCGTTAAATGATGCCCTTTAGGAAATATGAGAACCAATTCATCTGCACGAAAGACTTGGACATCCAATCCTTCTGTGTTGGAACCTTCTACAAAACCCCCCATTTCTGCTTTACTAGCCTTGAGTGCCAAGACAACCTGTTCAGAAACTTGTTCCTCAAGGTCAATTTGAATTTCGGGATATTTTTTTGAATATTTGGCAATGAGAGGTGGTAAGAATTGACTGATTGCAGCGGTACCTGCGAACAATTGAATATGTCTAACAATGCCTTTGTCTAAATCATTGAGTTCTTTGATGGTTCCTTCTAGCTCTTGCAGCAAAGACAAACCCCTGCGCATGAAAACTTTGCCAGCTGGGGTGACTTTAAGTCCTCTCGAGTGTCTTTCAAATAGTTTTGTTCCTAGGGCAACTTCAAGCTCTCGAATTCGTCGACTGGCAGCGGGTAAAACCAAATGACATTCGCGCGCAGCATTGGTCAGATTTTCTGTTTGTGCGCAAAGAACAGCTAGTCGAATCTGGACAGGTTAAGTTTGGTAATTTCCATGAGCGCTTGTAAATGCTATCTAACTTAGTAATTGATGGACCATTAGTGCCGTTAAGACTTTTTATCTCAATCTAGCATGATTCCACTTTTGCTTCCACACCACTGTAGATCGCTTGTAACCTATTGATTCCTAATAGGTTTTAATTCTTAAAGCTGCTCATAATCCTTTGGTCCCAGGTTCAAGTCCTGGTGGGCCCACCAAATTCCTAAACCCTGTA
>JACCDX010440292.1_pt1 | contig 19780 bp, 10 predicted proteins | sample 7449681 | NCBI WGS metagenome assembly JACCDX01 (sample SAMN15323450, study PRJNA562643) | freshwater metagenome | isolation source: river surface water | place: USA:Blue River Watershed | collected 2017-08-18
CGAAGACCAGCTGGCCGCGCTGGAGGACGATTCGAAGAAGGTCGGCACGCAGGGGCAGGATATCGACTTTGCTTTGCTGGTCGACGGCCTGGCCGCGGAGCGCGAACAGGGCATCACGATCGACGTCGCGTACCGCTATTTCGCGACGCCGAAGCGCAAGTTCATCATTGCCGACGCACCGGGCCACGAGCAGTACACCCGCAACATGGTGACCGGCGCGTCGACCGCTGACGCGGTGATCATCCTGGTCGACGTGTCGAAGGTGAAGATCGACGAGAACGGCAAAGCTGAACTGCTGATCCAGACCAAGCGTCATTCGACGATTGCGCAACTGCTGCAGATCGAGCATGTGGTGGTTGCCGTCAACAAGATGGACCTGGTGAACTACGACCGCAAGGTGTACGACAGCATCGTCGCCGCGTACCAGGAATTCGCCGCTGCGCTGGGCCTGAAGGATATCCGTACGATCCCGATGTCGGCGCTGGCCGGCGACAACGTGGTGGTACGCAGCGAGCAAATGGACTGGTACACCGGCCCGACGCTGATCGAGCTGCTGGAAGCAATCTCGGTATACGACGACGAACACTCGGCAGCGTTCCGCTTCCCGGTGCAGCTGGTCGCACGGCACAATGGTCACGAAGCGAATGACTTCCGCGGCTACATGGGCCGCATCGAAGCCGGCACCGTGAAGAAGGGTGACAAGATCGTCGTGCAGCCGAACGGCCACAGCGCGACGGTGAAGGACATCCTGACGCTGGACGGTTCGCTGGAAAGCGCGTCCGCCGGCAAGTCGGTGACGATCCTGCTGGACGAGTATGTCGACATCTCGCGCGGCGACATGCTGGCAGCGGCCGATGCACCGGCGACCGTGTCGAAGAACTTCACCGCCGACGTCTGCTGGCTGTCGGAAGAGCCGCTGAACACCGGCCGCAAGTACTGGTTGAAGCACACCACGCGGCAGGTGGCGGCGAAGGTGACCGGCATACAGTCGCTGCTGGACATCAACACGCAGGAGCGTCACGAAGGCACCGAGCTGAAGCTGAACGGCATTGCCCGCATCACGCTGACCGTGCAGCAGCCGCTGGCCGCCGACACGTACGAACAGATCCGTGCAACCGGCAGCTTCATCCTGATCGACGAAATTACCCACCAGACCGTCGCCGCCGGCATGATCCGGCTCGACTGATCCCCGCACTACCCATGTCTGACCATCTGACCAGACCTGCCCGGACCACTCCGGGCAAGGTCTGGCTGGTTGGCGCCGGCCCCGGTGCCGCCGACCTCCTCACCGTTCGCGCTGCACGCATCCTCTTGGAAGCGGACGTCGTGCTGCACGACGCCCTCGTCACGCCCGAGATCCTCGCGCTGTGCCCGCAGGCCGACCTGGTTTCCGTCGGCAAGCGCAGCGGCCAGCGTTCCACCGCGCAGGCGCTGATCAACCAGCAGCTGATCGAATGCGCGTTCCGTTACGACCGCGTGGTGCGCCTGAAGGGAGGCGACCCGATGCTGTTCGGCCGCGCCGACGAGGAACTGGTGGCGCTGGAAGCGGCCAAGGTGCCTTACGCGATCGTCCCGGGCATCACTACCGCGTTTGCCGCAGCGGCCTCGATCAGGCAGCCGCTGACCAAGCGCGGCGTGGCGCGCAACGTGGCCTTCTTCACATCGACGACCGCCCCCGGCGAGCCGGACCAGGCCGCGCTGCCCGGCTGCGACACGCTGGTGCAGTACATGGGCGGACAGGAAGCGATCGCGACCGCGAAGCGCCTGCTCGACCATGGCAAGCCCGCACAGACGCCGGTGATCGCCATCGAGAACGTCAGTCGCGCTGACGAACGCGTGATGCGGATGACGCTGGCCGACATGGTCCACGGCATACCGGACTGCGCCGGCCCCGTGCTGGTGATGATCGGCGAAGCGCTGCGCGCGCGCAGCTGAGCAGCCCAGTCTCTCGCGGCGCTGCTTGTCCGGCGTCGCACCTCCACGACACTCTCCTGCCCTTCGGTCGATGACAACCGAAGGCAGCGTCCCACCGTCTTCATCCTGAGCGCATTGCGCCGCAATGCTTTGCATCGTCACGGCTCCACCCACCCGATGGCAGGAGCTGACGATGCGCAGGATCATCGCGCTGAAAAAAAAGCCGCTGAAAGGCAAACGGGATTACCGGCCACGCCGCGTCTGGACATTGCAGCAGAAGCTGGAAATGCTCGCGCAGGCCGACCGCCCGGACTCCAGCGCCTCGGCAGTCGCACGCGAACATGACATCGATGTCCGCCTGATCTTTCAGTGGCGGCGCGACCAGAAAGAAGGATTGCTGGCGCAGCGGACCTGGGGGCAGCCGGGCAAGCGGAAGAAGCAGCGCGAGGCAGATCCGCCTGCCCTGCCTGATACGGTGGATGAACTGCCCTGACCTCGGACAGGCGCCGGTTTTGATCCTGGCTTGCCCGGGCAGGACATCCGTCTATTTGCCGTGAAGCGCCTCGTACAAGCGTTCTCCCGAGGCGTAAAGGGTTCGCATGTGGAGGCACATCACCTCGGGCTTGGGGTCGGCCTTCCGGCAGAAGACGACTTCATTCATCGCATCGATACGGCGCAGCAATCTCGGATCGTCCAGATCAATCGGCGTTGCCAGCGGCGCGCGCCTGACCCAGTGGCCGGTGTAGATCACCGACTGATTGTCGATATAAATATGCAGAGCGATTTCCTGCGCTGCCTTCCACTTCAGCTCAGGGCAATAGCTGAGTTCGGCACGGCGCTGGTCACCGGAAATCTTCAGTAACCGCCTCTGGTAACCCGCCCTGCAGCGCTCGGCTTCCTTTGCCACCGAATCAGCGACCACCGCATCGAGCGAATGCCTCTTCAATAATCCGGGATTATTGATCAAGCCTGCACTGAACTCGGTCGGCTCTTCCTGGCCGCGCTCATTCCAGCCGGTCCAGGACAGGATGGCCAGCCTGTCGCTGTTGGCCGACGAGTGGAACGCAAAGTTTTTGTGTACCGGGAAATAGGCCTCCTGCCCGAAGCCGTCCACTCGCCAGATGGCCGAGTGATCCACCTTTCTTCCGGCATTCCCGAAGATTCTGAAATGAAGGGTGTGGTTGTCCACGCCCGGCGCGGTCGCGCGCGGCACGAAAAGCCGCTGATCCATCGACATGCAGCCAGCACCGAGCAAGCACAAGAAAACAAGAAAAGGCGATTTGAGTTTCATGAGATTCCCGGGAATGTGTAGAGCGCCATCGGCCTGCAGGGTCAGCAGCGAAGATAGAGCGGATTCAGGTTGAGGTTACGGACATCGGCTGCGGAACAAGGCGGCACGCAAGGGAAAACAGGCGGATGAAACTGCGGCGATATGCGATGCGCATGTTCGGAAATGTATTGAGTGAAGTCAAAGCCCATGCAATGAATGACGAGTCTTATTCATCAAGCGAATTGATTCATTCATTCGATGAAAGGACAAATTGCCCTCGTTCGCTTGGCGGATTTTCCGCTGACGCAATCAACCGACAGTTCATGAAGCGGCCTGATCTTTTCACCCGCGCCCGGGCTTCAAACCGATAGAAGACCGAAAATTTTCGTGGGCCAGGCGTCACCATCGATCTTTCGTCCGGAGTGCCCCGCCATGCAATTCAATGTCCCGCTTCTGAGTTGTTACCTGCTGATGTCGTCGTTGCTTGCCTGCGTGACGGGTGGATGCGCATCGATCGACAGCAGGAAGCCTCGCTCCCTGCCGGCGAGAGTATTCTGCGTTGTCGACCATGCCGGTGCACTCACTTGTCCGCCGGTGCCAAATACGGCGGGACAGAAGGAGGCAGTTGCAGCAGCCGTCGCAGCTGCCATGGCGGAAAGCCATCCCGCTCCCGATCAGTCGGGTCTCACGGCAAAGTACTACAAGCCCACGCCGAGCGAAAACTCGATGTTTGTCGAGGCGTTGGACAAATTCAAAAAATACGATATCCCGGAAGGGCTCATTGGCGGCGGATCCTATTGGCTCGACAATGATCGCCTGGTTTTCTCATCGCGCCGATATCCGGGCTGGAAAGCAGGAGCTGATGAGCCCTCACGCATCATTTCCTACAACGTGATCACTGGCGAGATCGCCGACAGCGGCTACCGCGGACGAGTCTTTTGCCTGAATCATCTGGGTGACGTGCTGATTGCTCAATCCGACAGGGGCAACGGCGACACGGTGAAATTGGAAGACTACCAGTGGCTTGCCGGAAAATGGGGAACGCCACTGAAACGTATCGACTATCTCGAAAACTCCACTTTCGCGCCCTACCATTGCGGCTTCATCCCGTATGGCGACCCGATTTACCGAGACCCACCCGAGAAATTAAAGCCGGATGCCGCCAAAGTCACTCCGCTGATGCCTCAGCACGGAGTGATCAAGGAAACCGTGGTGAACGTGAATGGCCAGCTTCAGGACAGGGTTCTCCTGATCAAACCGAACGGCGAAAGCATCCAGATAGCAAATCGCCGTCCGAATCATTTTCATTTCACTTATCAGCCGTGGGATGACACCTACTTCGAGGTCAATACTGCGCAAGTTGGACCTCGCACCTTTTTCCCATCGGGAGAAGTTGTCAGCCACCCGATGCCCGAACTTTTTTTGGAGTGGAAGAAGACGCTTTATGCATCTGTCGCTCCTTTTCCGAGCCGGGCAGGCATCGTGTGGGGCATTCAACAAGGGCGCCGAAGCTGGCGCAAGCAGGGAATCTATCTGCAATCCAAAAACACGCTGCTTCGGATTGAAGACGGCTACTCATCATCCTTCCTCAAAAGCTCTCCGAACGGTTGTCGGATTCACGCGGCCGGAGTCCGGGGGGACCCCTACTCTGACCACGCCAAGCCTTTTGACATCGTCATTGACCTGTGCACGGAGAATCTCAAATGACCGAATCGACTAATTCAACTTCCGCTGAACGGATTTTGACTGCGGAAGAGAAGCGCTTTTTGGAACTCGGCATGGCAGCTGCGCAGACCGCCTACGAACTCAATAATGGCTTTGGAATCGTTGCCGGACAACCGCTTCGCTACATTGACGATTCGGCAGGTCTGACAACTCCCGGTGCGCGACCGTTCAAGATTGCGGAGTTGGATGGCTTCATGGTCCAAGGCGTATTCAATGATCTGGAGAGCGGCCTCAACGCTTACATCGCTTATAACAAGCAAACCAGCGTAGTGTTGATCGGCACAGCGGGGACCAACGGTTTCGGCAGTGACTGGCCGGATACGGGTGAGGATCTCGCCCGACTCGGGACGAAACAATCACTTCAGCTCGCAACGATGCAGCAATTCAGGGGCGACCTGCAAGCTGCCATCGCGGAAGTGGGTGGTGTGAGCGGAATGAACAAGCTGCTTATCAGCGGCCAAAGCCTCGGTGGCGGAATCAGTCCGCTATTGGGATTACATCTGGTCAATGGCAGCCCCGGCAGCGAGAACCAGGATTTTTACCAAGGGCTTGGCATCAAGTCGGAAAAAATTTTCGTCACCTCGGTCAATGGCTTCGGCTACGAATACGGCGCCAGGCTGGCAGGCTTCACTGCCGAGCAGATCAACACCTTCACCTCCGAGGCCGACCTTCACCGCGTGGTCGTGCAGAACGCCGTCACCGGCGAGTACGACTTCGTGTCGCAATTGGGCGGCCAATTCAGCGGAACCAACTGGATCTTGCCTGTCGAGCTCGCGCGAGGTTCGCAGGTTCATACATTCCGAGTTGGCATCAGCGAGGGCACGGACAATCTTTACGGTGATCTCTCGCTGATGAAATCGGGCGCAGTTCCATGGCTCGATCACGATTCCCTGTCACGCAATCTCGCCTGGCTCGACTCCCTGGGTCTGATCAAAGACAATCCGGTGTCCCTCAGTTGGGGCGGATACGTGTCCATGCTTTTTGCACAGCCGGGCGAGAGCAGCGCGACCATCAGCGGCGCGCTGCAGAGCTATGCCGGCATGCCCAAGCCGATAGCTGATGCCATCGGCGTGGTGTCAGAGTTGGCACTTCGCGTCCTGCCAGTCACGCAGGCAACACAAGCAATCAGCTTCCTGGCCGGCACGTTTATCGGTGGCCAGTTGATCGGCTCGCTCAAATCACCGCAGCCGGTTTTCGATATCAATGCGGCGTTCGGGCCTGTGCTGCCGGGCTGGGTGCGCTCCACCCAGCTCCCGGACGCAAACAACGTTCCGACCTTCGTCATCGACACGAATCCCGAAACGCGGGTGCAGGTCATCAGGCGGTCTGACGGACGGTCCGTGGAAATGCATCCGGATGGCTCTGAAATCCAGACACATCCCCAATTCGGCATCGCTGTCCTGAATCCTGATGGCAGCGGCATGCTGTACCTGAAAAGTGCTGATCCCGGCGATATCGCATCGACCACCGTAGCGCTCGCGCCGGGATCGATCGTGAAGCCCGAGATGGATGGATGGCGAGTCATCACTGAAATCGACAAGGCGGCGGGGCTGTACAAATCGTCGCTGTACCAGCAAACCAGCGTGTCCGAGAGCGAAATCCAGTTTGGCAGCGACGCCAGCGGTACGCCTACCGGCAGTGTCTCGCAGACAAAGCCCATCTTTCGCGAGCTACCGACAGACATCCTTGACCTGCCTTCATCCTACGATGTGCAACCGACCGCTGTCCGGATCGATACCAATCATGTCCGGTTTTTCCTGCGCGACGAGGACAGGCGGCTGGTTCAGACCATCGATGTCATCCGTAATGGCAGCTACAGCGAATCCATCTACCGGAACGCCGAAGGCCTCGTGCAAAAAAAGGTGACCGTCGAGCAGCTGAATGCCGATGCGACTCGCACCACCACTATCGGCGAAGACGGCATGCCGACCGAAACCGTCGTCGTGCAGCGCTACCGTCGCCAGGGCGAGCTGTTCGAGCTGGAAGACCGGATCGACAATGCAGAAGGCGTACGGATCCTGACTGTGCGCGACTCGGAGGGCTGCATCACCAAGGCCGAAACCTTGCCGCTCGATGCCAAAGCGCCCGAATACATGGACGCAGTCCGCGACCAGCTCTACGATGACATTGCCGACTTCCTCACCGCCCTGCGCCAGAAAGACACCGCCGGCGTCATCCTCTCGACGGCGCGCATCGCGCTGGACTTCGCGCGCTCGCAAGGCATCGCCACATTGTCTTACGACACCATGGTGGCCGATGCATCGTCCGGCCTGGCGCTGATCAGTTCGCTGCGCTCTTTGCAGTCGGGCGATACGATGGCGAAGATCGGCGGCGCTGTCGGGCTGCTCAACAGCACCAACTACTTTGCGGCTCGCCTGACAGGCTCCGGCTACCTCAGCGGCGCACAATCAGCGGCACTGTCGCAGGTCGGCGCGATTCTGGCGATTGCGAATCTTGCCCACCTCGGCGACATGGTGGAGGCGGGCCAGATCGGCTCGGCCGGCGCAACGGTGATCTCCGCAGTCAATGGCATCGCCTACCTGTCCGGCGCCAGTACCGCGATGATGGGCTCGGGCGCGCTGATCGCCGTGAACCCGATTGTGATGGTCGGTATCGCATTCCTGGCCGATAGCTTTTTCGGCGACGACCCTCCTCCGCCGCCGCCCAAAGGCGAGGCCGAGTTCTACCGCGATGCGAATGGCCAGCTGGCTTTCCGCATCAGCGAATCGAACAGGCTCGGCGAGCGCATCCTCGAACGTGAACTCTCGCAGCTGCTGCCGGCGCTGGAGCAGCAACTCGCTGCCGCGAATGACTATATCGGCGACGACGCGACCCGGCTGAACCTGATCGCGTCGCGCATGCCGACCATCCAGATTTCCGCCTGGCCGACCTACGAAGAGAATGGCGTCGACAATTACTTCTTCGTGCTGACGCAGCGCGACCCGATGCGCGACGATCCGGGCTACCTGGCACTCTCCCGCCTTGACCTCGTCAAGCTGTATGCCGAAACCCTGCTGCTGCCGGAAGCGATCGTGCAGCAATGGGAGTTCGATCATCTGCGGGCACGATTCGGCAACGACGAAAGTCACTGGCAAAGCGAGGGCGAATGGCTGCGCGGACGCAGCCCGGTCGAACGCGAGCGTTCGCGCCTGCAAGGCGAGGCGGATCGCGCGCTTGAACGCTGGGAATCTGCATCGAAGCTCGAGCTGTTCCTCGACGTTGCGCTGCCGGCGATTGGCTCGGCGGGCAACGTCAAGGCCATCGAGATCGGCGGCAACGTCATCGACACGATGCAGCAGGCGATGGATGCCGCCAATGCCGCCGTCGATGCATTCAATGCCGCCCATCCCGTCGATCCGCTGCAGGCGGCCCGCGCAACGCCGGAGCAGGAAGCCGCATTCGCGCAGGCCAGCGGCGCCCGCGAAGCCGTTGCATTGCAATGGATGAAGGTCGCCGCGATCGACCTCGGCAATGACGGCGTGCAGCTCATCGATCTGCCGGGCGTGGTCGGCTCCGACCTCGACAGCCTGCGCGAGCAGCATGTCGCGCGCTTCGATGTCGATGGCAACGGCTTCCGCGAAGCGACCCAGTGGATCGCGCCGTCCGATGCGATCCTCGGGATCGACCGCAATGGCAATGGCCTGCTGGACACCGGCAGCGAGCTGTTCAATGGCGCCGGCACCCCCTTCGACCAGCACGGCTTCGCGTCGCTGGCCTACTTTGACGCGAACGGCGACGGGCTGATCACGCAGGACGATCCCGCTTACCGGCAGCTGCGCCTGTGGGTCGATCTGGATGGCGACGGCAGTGCCGGCCAGCTCGAAACCTTCGACCTGCGCATGCGCTCGGCAGCGCTGCCGCCCGGCGCGGCGGCCGGTGGCGACCTGGCCGCCATGGCGGTCGAAGCGATCGACCTGAACGCATCGACACTGCGCTTCGCTGACGGTAGTTCAGCGGCGGTCGTGCAGCTCGACTTGCTGGCGCATGCCGAAGGACTGCGCATCGTCGAAGACGAACGTACCGGCAACCTGAATGTGCTGCACGAAGACGGCCTGCGCGAGAATTTCATCACGCTGGCCGATGACATGGCCGTGCTGCAGGAACTGCTGTCACCGACGCTGGCACCCGCGCGTCGCCTCGAGCTGGAGGCGCTGGCGTCGCGCTACGGTCTGAACCCGCAGTCGGAAGACTTCAAGGGCATCGTGCAGAGCCTGCGCGCAGCAGGCACCGTGACGAGCAAACAGGACACGGTGATCTATTTCGGCGATGACGATGTCTGGGTCGATCCGGCAGTCCGCGAGCGGCTGGAGCAGATGCGGATCACCTTCCGCAAGCTGGGCAATGCCGGATCCGATACCGCCGGCGAATCGCAGCTGTTTCGTATCGGCCAGCCCTTGAGCGCGCAGGCGCTGGCTTCCGGCGATGCCTTCGATGATCGCTGGGTGGCCAGCCGACGGGTCGGCGCCGCCGATATCCAAAGCGATGAAGCGGTCGCACCGGCAGATGCGGAATCCCCGACCGAGCAGCAGCCGGCGCACTCGGATGTGTACAGCCTGCTGGCGGCAAGCAAGGGCGAGCAGGTCGGCGGGCTGGACGTACGCCTGCCCGTCATCATCGGCGAACCTGCGCGCGCCGGCGCGGCCGACGGCGCGCCGGCGCCGGCCTCGGTCCCGCAGAGCGGCGTCACGCATCTGGGTGTCGTCGATGTCGAGTCGCGGGAAGACACCCGGCTGTCTTTCGACTACCAGACCCTCGAACGTGCCGCGCTGCGCGCGCTCGCGTCCGAAGATCCGTCGGCCAGCCTGCGGCTGGTTGGCCTGCATGGCGCCAGCCATGGGACCGTCAGTCGCGACGATGCGGCGGCACGGGTCAGCTTCCGGCCGCAGGCCGACCATGCAGGCGAGGCCGGCTTTGCCTGTGTGCTGGCCGACCGGAGTGGCCAGCTGTATGAGCAGCTGGTGCGAATCCGGCTGCAGCCGCTGAACGATGCGCCTCGTGTCGCCGGCGAGGCGATCGCGTCGTCCGAGGACGTGCCGCTGCTGATCGATCCGCTCGCCTTGCTGGCGAATGACCGTGACGTCGACGGCGATACTCTGGAAGTGACCGGCATCGCGCGCGTCGCGCTCGGGCGGGCCGAACTGCTGGCCAACGGGCAGATTCACTACACGCCGCCGTCCGACCAGTATGGCGTCGTCGATACGCTGGACTACATCGTGCAGGACAGCCAGGGCGCCAGCGCGGTCGCACGCATACGGATCACCCTGCATGCGGCCGATGACGCGCCGTCGGTCGTATCCGAGCGGGTCATCAATGCGCGTGAGGACCAGGTGCTGCGCATCGCACCGCGGCTGCTGCTGCGCAATGACTTCGATGTCGATACCGATTCCCGCATCGGCGCCGGCCCGCTGAAAATCACCGCTGTCGGCTCGGCCGCACACGGGCAGGTTCGGATGGAGCACAGTGGCGAGATCGTGTTCACCGCGGACCGGGATTTCAACGGCGAGGCCGGCTTCAGCTACACGGTGATGGACGAGAGCGGCATGGCGACAACGGGCCGCGCGCTGCTGCGCATCGACCCGGTGAACGACGGGCCGCTGGCGGCGGGCGAGCATATCGCCGGCCGGGAGGACGAGCGGCTCATGATCGACACGGCGCTGCTGCTGCGGAATGACATCGATACCGATATCCGCCGGGGCGAATCGCAGGCGCTGTCGGTGGTCGCGGTGGATGCCGCCGTCGGCGGCCAGGTGCAACTTGAGGACGGGATGATCAGTTTCATCCCCGATGCGAACCGAAGCGGGTCGGCCGGTTTCCGTTACACGATCGGCGACGGCGCCGGCGGCTTTGCGCAGGCCACGGTCGACATCGACCTGCAGGAAGTGAATGATGCGCCCGTGCTCCCGCCGCGGCGTTTCGATGCGATCGAGGATACCGAACTGGCGTTGCCGGCGGCGCGCCTGCTCGAAGGAGCGACCGATGTCGATGGCAGCGCCGGGGCGCTGCGCGTGGTCAGCGTCGGCAACGGCATCGGCGGCAGCATCACGCTGGTCGATGGCCAGCTGCGGTTCCGGCCGAGCGCGGATTTCGCGGGTGCCGGCAGCTTCGAATACACGGTGGCCGATGCGCTCGGCGCGGAGACCACCGGCATCGCGGCCATTGACGTGAACGGCATCAACGATGCCCCGGTGCTGCTGCCGGGCAGCCGCTTTTCGCCGGTCGGCAATGAAGACCAGGAGATACGGATAGCCGAGACTGCGCTGGCCAAAATGTTCTGGGATGCGGACGGCGATATAGTGAAGATCGCCACCAAGTCGCTGGCGGCCCGCAATTCGCAGGACCGCATCCGCTACGACGCCAAGCGCCAGGAGCTGGTGTTGCGCGCGGCGCCGAACGCAAACGGAACCCGCAGCTTCAGCTACGCGATGACGGATGGCCTGCTGGTCAGCGCGACGCAAACCCTGACCCTGAAGCTCCGGCCCGTCAATGATGCACCGATCGTCAATGCAGTCGGCGTCACGATGCTCGAGGATGGCGGCGAATCCAATCCGACGCAGTCAGCGTGGAGCTACCTGTCGCATGAATTGCTGCTCTCCGGCGCCAGCGACCCGGAAGGCGATGCGCTGAAGGTCGTGAAGGTCGCCGGCGGCCGGACCGCCGGCGTCGCGACGCCGGCGCCGGTCGAGATACTGAACGACGATGCCGCCGGCCGGGTCGCCATCAAGGCGCCGCTGAACTACAACGGCGCGATCGAGTTCGAATTCACGGTGGCCGATGGCAACGGCGGGGAAACGGTCCAGAAGGCGTATGGCATGGTGACCGCAGTGAACGATGCGCCTTACCTCACGGTTCAGCAATCGACGACGACACCGACGCCCATATTTTCCAACCGAACCCTGTCGGCCTGGCAGATCGACGCATGGGACCCTGACGCCACCCTGCCGGTACAGCTGGCCGTCGTGCGCAATCCGGTCCGGGGAACGGTGACGCTCGGCGAGGCGACCGGCGCATCCGATCCCCGCGGCGGCTTCGTCACGACGGCAGCCATTTCCACCGACAGCGGCAAAGGAAACACCACGACGACGGAAACCGCATGGTTCAGCGCCACGGACGCAGTCGGCGCGCAATCGCAGATCAGCATTTCTTTCACGGGTCGTTACAGCAGCGACCCGATCGTGATCGACTTTGACCGCGATGGACTGAAGTTCATCGATATCGCGCACAGTGCCGCGCATTTCGATGTGAACGGCGTGGCGCGCCGCAGTGCATGGATAGGCGGCGGCGAAGGTATCCTGGCGGTGGACGTCGACCGGGATGGCCGAATCGAGCGGCTCGACGAGATCGCGTTCGGCTCGCACGTCGGGCAACCGTGGATCAGCGACCTTGAAGCGCTGCAAGATCCCTTTTTCGACCGGAATCAGGATCTCGTGTTCGACGCCCGGGATCCGATGTGGTCGCAGTTCCTGGTCTGGCAGGACCAGAACGGCAATGGCCGCAGCGATGCCGGCGAACTGCGCAGCCTCGGCGAAGCCGGGATCGAGGCCCTGTACCTGAATGCGAACGTGCTCAACCGTGCCGAAGGGCCGGATGTTCGGGTTCGCGGCTACACGCGTGTGCTGATGAGTGACGGCAGCCTGCTGCAGGCGGCCGATGTCTGGCTGGGGCTGGCCAATCCGGACGCGACCGACGCCGATACGCCCGAGCCGTCGATGCAGCAAGTGACGCAGCTCGGCGCGGACCAGTTCGCCGCGCTGCTGCAGCAACTGGCCGAAGCGCCGCAGGAAGGCAACCGCGCGCCGATGGTCTATGGCTACCTGCCCGTCCAGTTTGCGACCGAAGGCCAGCCGTTCCGGCTCGAACTCGCGCCGAATTTCTTCATCGATGCAGACACGGCGGATCCGCTGCGCATCGACGCCCGGCTGGCAGACGGCTCACCGTTGCCGACCTGGCTGCGCTGGGATGCGGAGCAGTTGCGGCTCGAAGGCCTGCCGCAAGCCGGCGATGCCGGAAACCTGCGACTGATGCTGACGGCCACTGACGGGCACGGCGCCGGCACGCACATCACTTTCACGATGATGACCGAGCCGACGCCTTTGCTGCCTGCCGATGAGTCCGGCGATGCAGCAACCGTGGCCGCAGACGACTTGCTGCCTTCAGACCTCGCACTGAGCCGGCTGCTGTCTTCCGTCGCTTCGGGAACCGTCGACACGGGGATTGCCATCGAGCTCGAGGCCACGGCCATGGCATCGGCCGGCGGCAGCTCCGACCTGCTCTCGGGGTTCGCGGCTTCGGACCACGGTGCGGGATCGCTGCCCCTGTTCGACATTGGCAACCGCGCCGCGGCGGACAGCGCGATGGCCCTCGCCGGTCTGCACGAGAATCACGCACTGTCAGCATGGCCGCTGCCGGGCATTGCGCTGCCGCTGCCAACGTCGCTGGCAACGACCGTGGTGACACCATCCGCGATCGCCGCCCCGGCCCTGCCATGAACCACCTCGCACAAGGCCCTGCCCTTCCGATGCCCGATCGATGAATCATCCCGCCCCGGAACTTCCGTCGAATGCGGCGGCGGCCCATGCCGGCCGCGCCGCGCCACCGGAAAGCGATCCATCCTCGTCCACCGACTTGCCGCCGGCACTCGCCTGCCTGGTCACCATCGCGCGCATGCATGGCATCGCAGCCGATCCGGCCCAGCTGCTGCATGAATTCGGCGACGCCTCGGGCGGCTTTCCGATCCCATCCTTGCTGCATGCCGCGCGCCGGCTGGGGCTGGCTGCAGAGCGCAGGCGCGTTCGTCCGGAACGACTGCACAGGATCGCCGTGCCGGCCATGTATTGCGACCGCGAAGGCCGCCCTGGCCTCTTGGGCCGCGTCGAGGCCGGCCCGCAGGGAACGCGCGTGCTGCTCCATCGTCCGGGGCAGCCGGCACCGGCATGGATGTCGCTGGATGATTTCACCGCTTGCTGGTCGGGCGAACTGGTCCTGTTCGCATCGCGCGCTTCGCTGGCGGGCGAGTTGTCCCGCTTCGATTTCAGCTGGTTCATCCCGGCGATGGTCAAGTACCGGCGGCTGCTGACCGAGGTGTTGCTGGTGTCGGTCGTGCTGCAATTGCTGGCGCTGGTCACGCCGCTGTTCTTCCAGGTCGTGATGGACAAGGTGCTCGTGCATCGCGGGCTGAGCACGCTGGACGTGATCGCCGTCGGCCTGCTGGTGGTGACCCTGTTCGAGGTCGCGCTGGCGGGATTGCGCAGCTATGTTTTTTCGCATACCTGCAGCCGCATGGACGTGGAGCTGGGCGCGCGGCTGTTCCGGCACCTGCTGTCCCTGCCGGTTGCCTGGTTCGAGGCGCGCCGCGCCGGCGACTCGGTGGCGCGCCTGCGCGAGCTCGACCGCATTCGCAGTTTCCTGACCGGGAATGGCCTCACGCTGGTGATCGACCTGCTGTTTTCAGTGATCTTCATCGGCGTGATGCTGCTGTACAGCCCGGTGCTGACGCTGATCGTCGTGCTGTCCCTGCCCTGTTACCTCGCGCTGTCCGTCATTGCCACGCCGCTGCTGCGGCGCCGGCTGGACGAGCAATTCAGGCGTGGCGCGGAAAGCCAGGCCTTCCTGATCGAGACGGTCAACGCCATCGACACCGTCAAGGCGATGGCGGTCGAGCCACGCTGGACCCGCAAGTGGGAAGACCAGCTGGCCGGCTATGTGAAGGCGGCATTCCGTGCCGGCACGGTCAGCAACTGGGCGAGCAGCGCGGTATCGCTGACGGGCAAGCTGGTGACCGTCTGCACGATGTGGTTCGGTGCGAGGCTGGTGATCGACGGCGAGCTCAGCGTGGGCCAGCTGATCGCCTTCAACATGCTGGCCGGGCATGTCGCCGCGCCGGTGATGCGGCTGGCGCAGATGTGGTCGGATTTCCAGCAGGTCGGCGTGTCGGTCGAGCGGCTGGGCGACATCCTGAACACGGGCGGCGAAGCGAACGGCGGCGTGGCGCTGCCCGCGCTGAAGGGGGAGATAGACTTCGATCAGCTGTCGTTCCGTTACCGCGCCGACGGCCGCGACATCCTGTCCGACATCGAGCTGGCGATCCGTCCCGGCGAGGTGGTGGGCATCGTCGGCCGCTCGGGCTCGGGGAAAAGCACGCTGACCAAATTGCTGCAGCGGCTGCACGTGCCGCAGCGCGGCCGCATTCGGGTCGATGGCATCGACATCGCGCTGGCCGATCCCGCATCGCTGCGCCGCCAGATCGGCGTGGTGCTGCAGGAGAGCCAGCTGTTTCGCGGCACGGTGAGGGAAAACATCGCGCTGTCGGATCCGGGCGCGCCGCTGGAAAAGGTGATGCACGTCGCGAATCTGGCCGGCGCCGGCGCGTTCATCAGCGAACTGCCCGAGGGCTATGAAACGCAGGTCGGCGAGCACGGCACCGGACTGTCCGGCGGACAGAAACAGCGCATCGCCATCGCCCGCGCGCTGATGCGCGACCCGCGCATCCTGATCTTCGACGAAGCCACCAGTGCGCTCGACTATGAATCCGAGCGCGTGATCCAGATGAACATGGCGGCGATCTGCAAGGATCGCACCGTGCTGGTCATTGCGCACAGGTTGTCGGCAGTACGTCATGCAGACCGCATCCTCGTGCTCGAACGCGGGCGGCTGGTCGAACAGGGATCGCATGAAGAACTCGTGTCGCGCAATGACGGCCTGTATGCGCATCTTCACCGGATCCAGACCGCATGATGCCGCCCTTCCTCTTGCGAACTCGCCTCCTGGCTTGCGCGCTGCGCGCGCTGGCCGCGCGCCATTTTCTGTGCTTGCGGCAAGCGTGGGCCGTGCGCGACCAGCTCGATGACGGCGACATGCGCCGCGACGAAGCCGAATTCCTCGCCGGTGCGCTGGCGCTGCAGAAGTCGCCGCCCCCGCCGGCTCCGCGCATCGCCATCGGCCTGCTGATGACACTTGCGTTGCTGGCCGTGCTGTGGGCCGTCATCGGCCAGATCGACATCGTCGCCACCGCTCCCGGGAAGATCGTACCGAGCGGCCGCAGCAAGCCGGTGCAGGCGATCGAGACCGCCAGCGTGAAGGCCATCCATGTGCATGACGGCGAAACGGTGCGCGCCGGCGCGCTGCTGCTGGAACTCGACGCGACCATTCCGGCGGCCGATGTCGATCGCATCGAGGGCGAGTTCGTGGCTGCGCGGCTGCAGGCCCTGCGCGCACGGGCGCTGCTGGTCGCGCAAGCCGGCGGCCGGCTGCCCGCGCTGTCGGCGCCCGGCCTGCCGGAGGCGCGCGTGCGCGAGGCCAGCCGGCAGGCCGAAGGCATGCTGGCGGAGTACCGCGCGAAGCATGCGCGCCTGCGCGCCGACATCGACCGGCGCGAATCCGAGCTGCGCTCGACGCAGGAGCAGGTGGGCAAGCTCGAACGCACCTTGCCGATGGCGAGCCGGCGCGCACAGGATCTCAAGGAACTGAGCGAAGGCGGCTTCGTGTCGCGCCACGCGTGGATGGAGAGGGAGCAGGCGAGGCTGGAACAGGAAGGCGAACTGGCGACGCTGAAAAGCCGGCTGTCCGAAATCCGCGCGGCCCTGCGCGAGTCCCACGGTCAACGCGAATCGCTGATTGCGGAAGCGCGGCGACAGTGGCTGGATGCGGCGGCCGAAGGCGAACAGAAGGCCGCGGCATTGCAGCAGGAATTGCTGAAGGCGCGGGCACGCAAGCGCCTGACGGAGATTCGCGCTCCGATCGACGGCACCGTGCAGCAGCTGGCCGTCAATACCGTCGGTGGCGTCGTCACCCCGGCGCAGGCGCTGATGCTGCTGGTGCCGGAGCGGCAATCCGTCGAGGTCGATGCGCTGCTGGAAAACAAGGATGTCGGCTTTGTCAGGCCCGGGCAGGACGTCGAGCTGAAGGTGGAGGCGTTCCCGCATACCCGATTCGGCACCATTCCCGCGAAAATCGTGCATGTGTCACGCGACGCGGTCAATGATGAACAGCGCGGGCTGGCCTATCAGGTCAAGATCCGGCCGGCGCGCGCCGTGATGGAAGTCGAGGGCAGGCTCCTGCCGCTTCATCCCGGCATGGCCGTGGTGGCCGAGATCAAGACCGGCAAGCGTCGGGTGATCGAGTACTTCCTGAGCCCTTTGCTCGAACACACGAGCGAGAGCCTGCGCGAGCGCTGAAACTCAAGCCGGCGCTGCCAGCCGGCCGACGCAATAGGCAGCGATCGCCTGCAGCACCTCGGGACTTTCGCCGACCGCATCCGACACGCTGATCTGCAGCTGCGGATGGCGTGTCCGCAGTTCCTCGATCATCGGCGGCAGGTCGCGCAGCACATGGCCACCCTGCCCGAGGAAGACCGGCACCACGCTGATGCTGACGCAACCGTCGGCGACCAGCCGGTCGACGGTTTCCGGCAGCCGCGGCTCCATCAGTTCGAGGAAGGCCAGTTCCACCTGCGCGCCGCCCAGCTGCTGCTGTGCGATCGCCTGCAGTTTCTTGAAAGGCTGCGCCCAGCGCGGATCACGTGCGCCGTGCGCAAACAGCACCAGCGCTTGCTTGTCGTTCATTAGTGTCTCTCCACCCACCAGAGCGCGGAAATCGCGGCCAGCAGGAACAATACGCTCGGCAACACTGCTGTCGCGAACGGCGGCCAGGTATTCAGCAGGCCGATGTGCGAGAACAGGTTGTTCAGCAAATGGAAGCCCATGCCGATCATGATGCCGATGAAAACCTTCAGTGACAGTCCGCCGCTGCGCGCATGCATGTAGGCGAACGGCAGCGCCAGCACCATCATCACGATCACCGCGACCGGATACAGCAGCTTGGTCCACAGCGCGATTTCATACTGCTCGCTGCGTTGCTTGTTCTGCTGCAGGTGGCGGCTGAACAGCGCAAGGTCGACTGCCGACATGCGCTTCGGGTCGGCCATCAGCACCGACAGGATCTCGGGGGTGATGTCGGACTTCAGCGTGCTGCTGTCGAGCTTGCGCCGCTCGATCAGCTCGGGCCGCAGCCGGTCGGACACATCGGCCGGCGTCATGCGGATCTCGTCGACCGTCGTGAGCCGCCACACGCCCGGCCCGACGAATTCGGCGCGGTCCGCCGAGATGCGCGCGCTCATGCGCATGTTCTTGTCGAACTCGAACAGGTTCACGCCGCGCACCTTGCCGCCCGGCTCGACCTTGCTCGCATTGATGAAGCGCGAACCGATCACCTTGTTCGTTTCGGGATCGCGGATCACGTCCTTCGCCCACAGGCCGCTGCGGAACTCGGCCGACAGCGACGAGCCTTCGATGCGGCGCTTGAAATGCTGCCGGAATTCATTGAACTTCGGCGCAACGAACTCGCCCAGCACGAAAGTGATCAGCGCCAGCACGACCGAAATGCGCACCAGCAGCCGCAGCGCCCGTCCCATCGACAGCGACGACGCGCGCATCACGGTGAATTCGGAACGGGCGGCAAACTGCGCCATCACGTAGATGGTGCCGATCAGCGCCGCAATCGGCATCAGCTCGTACGCATAGGACGGCAAGCCGGCCGCGACATAGACAAACGCATGCTCAAGCCGGTAAGGTCCGCGGCCGACCGAGCCGAGCTCGCCCATCAGATCGAAGAACGCGAACAGGGCGAGGAAGGCGACCAGCACGAACAGCACCGAGCGGTAGATCTCTCCCGTGAAATAACGGCGCAAGACCTTCATGCTGCCTCCCTGCGCCGCAGCAGCGCCGCCGGCCGGATGCGCGCCAGCAGCCGCGACGGATGCCATTGGCTGTTGGTGTTGTTCCGCCAGAAGAAAAGCAGCGCGATCAGCAGCGCCGCGAGCAGGTGCAGCGGCCACCAGGCGGTACCGAATGCGAGGCGGCCGCTGGACACGTTGGCCTGCAGGATGCCGGTCATGTTGTTGTAGGTGACGGCCAGCAGCAGCGCAATCATCAGGTTCAGCGTGCGCCCGCGGCGCGGGTTGACGAAGCCGAGCGGAATGGCCAGCAGCATCTGCAGCAGGCAGGTCAGCGGCACGCCTATCCGCCACAGCAATTCGGCCTGGTGCGCACGCGTGGGCTCGGCCAGCAGCGTCAGGGTCGGCTGCACCTTGGCAGATTTGTTGTCGCGCAGCTCGCGCGTGCTTGGCGCAATCACGACCATGTAGCGCTGGAATTCGATGGTGCGCAGGTCGCTGCTGCCGGGGGCGCCGTCGTAGCGACGGCCGAGCTGCAGTTCGAGCAGCTTGTCGCCATTGGCATCGAAGCGGATGCTGCCCTGCTCGGCCACGACCACGCTGTCACGCCGGCCGCCCTGGCGCACGAACACGTTCTGCACATGGGTCGCGTCATCGGCCAGTCCTTCGACGAAGAAGATCTTGTCGCCGCCGGCCGACTCCTGGAATTTGCCCGGCGAGACGCGCGAGATGTCCTCGCGGTTGCGGAAGCGTTCCTTGTATTCGGCATAGGAGCGGTTCGCCCAGGGCGTCAGCCACAGCGACAGCAGCGCGGTCAGGATCACCAGCGGGATGCCGACGCGCAGCACCGGCGCTATCCAGCGGGTGAGCGACAGGCCGGACGCGAACCAGACCACCATCTCGGAATCCTGATAGCTGCGCGCGACCACCAGCAGCACCGACACGAAGGCGGTCAGCGAGATGATCACGGGGAGGTAACCGAGGGAGGCGAAGCCGAGCAGCACGGCGACATCGGCCGAGGCTACCTTGCCCGCCGCGGCGTCGCCGAGGATGCGGATCAGCATGACCGTGATCACGACGGTGAACAGGGCCGTGAAGACTGCGCCAACCGTGTTCAGCAACTCGCGGCGTATGGCGCGCTGAAAAATCATTCGGGGACTATAATTCCGGGGGTTTAACTAGGAGCGGCCATGGACTTTAGCATA
>JACCDX010465348.1_pt1 | contig 19776 bp, 17 predicted proteins | sample 7449681 | NCBI WGS metagenome assembly JACCDX01 (sample SAMN15323450, study PRJNA562643) | freshwater metagenome | isolation source: river surface water | place: USA:Blue River Watershed | collected 2017-08-18
TTGGTAGGCTAACTTTTTTAAAGTTAGTGGAAAGGGTAACATTTGCGATTTATCATATATGATAAATAAGTGTGTTACTAAGTGTTGGTGAAATGGAAAGAGATTGTATGATATCTCATGGAACAACAATGTTACTCAAAGAAAGAATGTTTAATTGTTCAGATAAGTTTTATGTATGGATTGATAAAAAGACAGGCCTAGTAGCACCAGTAAATCCTGAAAAAGGTATTTATAAATCGTTATATAGCGATAATACTACTGACTTCTGTAAGCTTCAAATCCCATATTCGACACATTTACTGATACAAGAATTAAAAGCTTGTTGTATTCAAATGAGACTTGAAGTTTAAATAAGTATTAAAAGTATTTGCCTTTTAAATTTTAAAAATATATTATAAAAATTATTATATAAATAAATTTATTTATATAAATATGTTATTAAAATGAATATTAAACTTATTATAAAATTTATTCATCATAAAATAATTGAACTATTTCAACTGTTTTATTTGTTTGATTTTCAGGATTTAACCAATATAAAATTTGATTTTTTAAAGTATTTAATCGCATTTCCCAATCTTTTTTTTTATTTTGTTTTATAATACATAATCCACTACTACCCATTCCCCAACAAGAAGTTATATTATGCTCTCCTTTTTTATAATCATCTGGATTAAATCGTATAAAAATAAGTGGTCTATGATTAATATCCTGCGAAATTTCCATAATTCGTTTATTTTCACAACTACAATCATAATCCATATGTTGATTTTCATCTATTTCTATAATAAGTACTTGATAACCTAAATCACATAATATATCAGGTCTTCGTTTTGAACATCCATCTTGAATTTTTTTATCACTAATCCAATTATAAGTTAAAAATTGTGATTTAATAAATTGTACAACTTCTCGCTCTTTTGTTTTATAATTTCTTGAAAGTGGTTTATCAGGAAATATATGCATAAAACAATGTAAACAATATCCTTCATATTTAGGATTACTAACTATAATATTACACCAATCATTTTTACAACTTTTATTTCTAACATTTACCATATTATCAAGTTTATGAGTAGCACAATATAATCCTTTTGTTTCTCCTTCATAATTATAAGCAGGTTGTATTTCACAACCTTCTTCAATACAACTTTTACTTATAATATCAATCATATGTTCTTTTTTATGTTCTTTACAATATAAAGGTTTTGTTTTATCTTTATAATTAAAAGAAGGTCTTGTTTTACAACCCTCTTCAATACAACTTTTATGTGTAACATCTACCATATTTGTTTTTTTATGAGTAGCACAATATAAACCTTTTGTTTCATTTTCATAATTGTAATTAGGTCTTGTTTTACACCCTTCTTCAATACAACTTTTATCTTTTACATTAATCATATGGTCTTTTTTATGAGTAGCACAATATAAACCTTTTGTTTCATTTTGATAATTATAAGCAGGTTGTTTTTTACAACCTTCTTCAATACAAGTTTTATCTTTAACATTTATCATATTATCAAGTTTGTGAATAGCACAATATAATCCTTTTGTTTGACCTTCATAATTAAAATTAGGTCTTGTTTTACAATCAGTTTTAATACAAGTTTTATTTTTAATATCTACCATATGCTCTTTTTTATGAGTAGCACAATATAAAGGTTTTGTTTCTCCTTCATAATTATAAGATGATTGTATTTCGCAACCATTTTCAATACAAGTTTTATCTTTAACATTTACCATATTATCTAATTTATGACTATCGCAATATAAAGGTTTTGTTTCATTTTTATAATTAAAAGAAGGTCGCGTTTCGCAATCGTTTTCAATACATTTTTTACTTATAACATTTATCATATCTTTTTTTTTATGACTACCACAATATAAACCTTTCGTTTGGCCTTTAATATTAAATATAGGTGCTGTTTTACAACCTTCTTCAATACACATTTTTTTTATATTTCTAATATACTATTATATTTAAATTTTAATAAAATAAACGAATTTAAAATAATTTAAATTTTCCTAAATAATTTAATGTTAAATTTCTTAATATTCATTTTATTTAAAAAAGTTTATTTAAATAAATAATTATCTTAAAGAGTATAATAGTAATAATATAAAACAACACATAAAAAATGGAAAAAAATAAAATTGAAAATGACACAAAATTTTATTGTGAAAAATGTAATTATAAATGTAATTATAAAGCACATTATGAACAACATTTAAAATCTGGTAAACATCTAACTGGTAAAATTACAAAAGTCCATACAAAAGAACGAAAAGAACGAGTAAAAAAAACACCAAATCCAACTATACATAAATGTGAAAAATGTGAATTTACAAGCAATCATATTTATAATTTCAAAACACACATTTTAAATAATCATTCAACAATTGAAGAACGAAAAAAAGAATTTCCATATTATTGTGAATGTTGTGATTATGGAATATATAGTAAAGATTTATTTGATAATCATTTATTAAAAAAAAGACATCTTATGAAAAGTAAATAATTTTTATAAAATTTATTAGCTGGAGGGTTATTGGGAACCAAAGAGGTTCCCAATGTGCATTCTGTAATATTACATATGACCATATTACAAATTATAAAGCTCATAATCTAAATCACCATTCTACTATTGAAACTCGTGAAAAAGAGTTTCCGTTTTATTGTAAATGTTGTGATATTGGATACTTTTCCAAAAGTAAGTTTGATTTACATTGTAATACAAAAATTCATTTGAATAAAATGAAATTACTTCACACATAAATTAAGTTTTTTTATTTTTTATAAATTTTTTTGTTTTTTAATATTTACATATAATATTTTTTTATTTACAATATTTACATATAATATATTTTTATTTAATTAAATTGTTCAATAATATGAGCAAAATCTGGATTATCTTCTGGATTATCTTCAAAATCTTCATCATCAAAAGTCATTATCAAAATCATTATCAAAATCATCATTTACAATTACGAAACCATTAGTTGTTACTACTGAATTTGTTAATTGTTCATTATCGTGATAATAAGGTACTGAAGTATCATTATACTTGTAAAAAAATTCACGAGTAATGTTACTAAATAATTCATAATTATACATAAAGTATAATACTATCATTTCTTCAATAACATCGTGATATTCTAAATCATAAGATAAATTATTTCTTTCAATATATTTTGATATTCTGTTCATAATATTTATATAAATTGCGTGTTCAATCATTCTTTCAGGAATATTTAACATTAGCGTCTCTATATAACCATTAATACTTATTTCTATTCCTAAAATATTATTATTTAAATCACGAATAAATATGTGATTATTAAATATTTCAGATTCAAAAGTATTATTTTTAACAAATTTATCAAATTCTTGAATAATTATTAAAAAAATATCATCTTTTGGATTAACTATTAATGACTCACGTACAACATCAAGCACACAATTACATCCATTTAATACTAAATTAGTAAATGAAAACTCAGTTTCTTCAACATTTGTTAAAGAAAACTCTGTTTCTTCAACATTTGTTAAAGAAATATTTGTTTCTTCATTACTTTTAATTAATGGAACAAAATTATTGTTAATTTTACAAGATTTAACAGATCTCTCAAGTATTTTTCTGTAAGATTTATATAAATCAAAATTATTATTTTCGTTCATTATTAACGCAAAATCATCTATAATTTGTTTACATACTTCAATATTATTCATATTTAAAGTAAACAAATTAAATCTTGATTCTGAATTATTACGAAAATAATTATTTTTAATATTATTCTTTAAAAAAGCGAAATTAATCATAGTATATGATAAATCATATATCAAATCATATATCAAATTACTAGCTATGTCAAAAAATTTTGAACATAACTCTATTACTTTTTTATTTGAATAAATATATTTTATTTTATATTCATCATCACAATTTAATAATAAATTTGAAAATTCATTAAAAAAATCAAACTCTATATATTCGTAAAGATTAAAATACTCATCAAACTTATCAATGCATAACATTGAACCTTTGAATTCATATTTATCTTTAGAATAAATATTATTAAATAAGTTATTTAACTTATTTAATACTATATCAACATTCTTTATTACTTTCGTAATATCATAAGATAATAATCTATATGTATTCCAATATACGTTGCTATCTACTTTGTTAAGTATACAACAAATTATATTAGTATCAAAATCATCATCATTATCTAAGTCAATATCATATTTTTCATTAAATTTCAAAAATATCAAGTTAATTAAATAAAAATATATTTGATAATATCCATCTTGGGTATTCCTAAGATTATCGTCATCAAAATAATTTTCGTCATTAATAAATGTTTTATTCATATTTACATATTTATTACTACATAAATCAAAAACACCAAGTACATCTTCAACTATCTCACTAAGAGCATCGTTAAAAGATTTTTGTGTACCGTATTTCTGATTATACAATAATTCCGAATTACATTCATTAATTTCATAATTGTCGCCATTTTCGTCACTATTTACATTATCACTAACATAACTATTTACATCATCATCGCCACTATTTACAAATTGATTCATTTTTTCGTGTGAATCGTCACGTGGATTCATTTTTTCGTGTGAATCATCACTTTCAATAAAAGTATTGATACTCCTTGCTATGATTTTCATGGGGAAGTTCTAGGAAAACAAACGCCACTACATTACATATTGTATGATGTAATACATTGCACATTCTCGAATGCTGAACTAAAATACTCCATATATAATTCCATAATATTACTCAAAATATTTTCATTAAACTGTTCAAGCTAGAACTCACAAGCCAAACTAATGACTTTTTTGTGTGTCGCAGTGCTTATCTCTGCGCTCATTTAAATCTAATATTTCTTTCATATTACTTCCTTATATACTTTATATAATCTCTTTACATTAAAGATGTGACTGCCCTTAGTTTCGACCGGATTTTGCCACTGTAATAAGATTTTAAAACCTTATTTGCGATATTCTCAATCGCGCAGCTTCCCATAGGTACCGTGAAGGATTAAAATGTAGACAGTTTACTACCATAAATGGCTTCCTTGTGGAACTTCGTCATATGACTCGAGGCTTATCTTACTATATAACCAGGGCGGTTATTTTAATCATTTTTTAAAATCTATTTTATATTACTTGTTCCATCATTTTTATTTTATAAATTTAAAAGTTTGTTTACGTTACGCTTTTTATTTACATAAATAAATAATTTATATAAAAAAAAGAAAAAAAGAAAAATCATTTCTATATAAAAGCATTATTACTTATCAAAATAAATATATTATTTAATAATCATATTTATAAAAAAATGGCTTCCGCTACTCAAGTACCTTCTATTAAACTTAATATGAAAAATCCTTATAGTGCTGAAACACATCGCAAATGTGTTCCAATGTGGAAAAAAGTATATTCATCTTTTAAAGACCTTGACCACCGCCCACCTTTTGAACTTGCTTATGCTTGCTATTTGAATCTTATCAATTTTATTAAAAAAAGTTACCCTTGTAGTAATTGTAATAAACCGCTTGAAGGAGCTGGGCTTTATTTCCCCATTGAAGACCACCATATTATGCCTCTTCCGTGTTGCGAAAAGTGTTGCACTTTTGAAACAAAAAATGGTATTCGTGAAGTACGCAATTTTATTTATGTAAATAAATATCAACGTTCAATTAAATTTTATAGTTGGAAAATGATGGTTTGTGCTAATTTAGTTGTACATATGTATGAAAAAATGATTAAAGAAGAAGAGAAAGAAAAAGAAGAAAAAGAGAAAGCAAAAGAAGAAGAAACTAGAAAAATTGCTGAAAAAATAAATCAATGGTCTCAACCTGAAACAACTTTATTAGAAGAAGTTAAACCAATTAGTGTAAATTATGAAGAAAGTAACTATTATTTCGGTCACATTGTTGAAAATGAAACTGATAATAATTTTTATCAAAATCTTTATTTAACAACAAATGAGATTAAAAAAGATAATCAAAATAATATATTAATGATTTATCTTTCGTGCATTACTACTATACTAATTAGTTGCATTTACTTTATTTTTGCAAATGTTACCAAATAAAAATTAGAACAAATAAAATTAGAACAAATAAAATATTTAGTTAACAAATTCTAAAAAATGATTATTTAATCTTTTATTTTTATATATTTTAATTTAATAAATATAAATTATATTTATCAAATAATTAAAAAAATGGTTCAAACTCGTAGTCAAACTCGTAATCAAAAGAAAGTTACTTTTTCTGAACATGAATTTAATGAACTAAATAATAATATTTCAATACTCAATGTTAAACACAATGATATTAACCAAAAAATTATAAATATTGATACTAAAGTAAATCATATTGTTAATGAAGTACATAATATTGAACAACTTCAAAAAAATGGATATTCATTAAATCAACTTTATTTAATTTTAATTCTTATTGGATTATTTATGCTATTTTTCAATTATAAACAAATGATTAGCATTATTGAAACTCTTAAAAATAATATTTCATATAATTATGATGATTTTTCAATGTATCATACATATGTATTTAATAGCACTTTTAGTGAAGATTGGTTTGATAAATTAGTTTCACACCCAAAAGTTAATGAACTTGATTTAGATTTTTATGTACATATTCTTGAAAATAATCGTAATGTTATGTAAAAGTTATTATTTTCTTATTTTTTTCTTATTTTTTTAACAAAAATTATTTTGTTAAAAATATATTTTATTATTTAATTTATTTACTTGCGAGTAGAACGTTTCTTACCTTTCTTACCTTTGGTAGTAGTACGTTTTTTACCTTTCTTACCTTTAGTGGAAGTACGCTTCTTACCTTTTTTGCCTTTGGTTGAAGTACGTTTTTTAACAACACGTTTTTTAACAACTTTTTTAACTTTCTTCATTTTCTTATATTTGCGACCACCTACTGGAGTTGTAGGAGTTGTAGCAGATGTTCCTGAAGCATTAGTAGCAGAAGTTCCTGAAGCATTTGTAGCAGATTGAGGAGGTGTTCCTGAAGCATTAGTAGCAGATTGAGGAGGTGTTCCTGAAGCATTAGTAGCAGAACCATTTTTAGATTTGTTATTAGTTTTCTTGAAAGGATTTAATTTATTCATTAAAGAAGGTGATTTTGTATTTGAAGTAGTTGAACTATTTCCATTAGTTTTTTGAGTTGATGAACCAACACCCATTTTTAATTTTTTATATATTCTATATTATTAATAAATATTTTTTTAATTTTGTTAATTAAAAAAATAAACGAATTAAATATTATTAATCTTAAAAAAATATTTCTATAAAATAGTTTACTAAAATATTTCTTTAAAATGGATTATCAAATTATTATTATTATTCTTTTAGTAATTATTATATTACTTTTTGTAATTCCTATAATTTTACCAAGACCTGTTCAAAAATCAAATGATTCATCTAATGATTCTAATGTAAATTATTACATTCCTTATTGGAATTACGGAACTCGTGATTATTATTATGATGACTATTATTATGACCTTCCTTGGTATTACAGATGGCCAAGATATTATTGGAATTGGGGAGGGAATGGTGGTGGTTCTTATGATTATCATCATCACCATCATTGGCCAAAAGATGAACACAATAAACCTCATCCTAAACCCACACCCACTCCTACACCTACTCCTACACCTACTCCTACACCTACACCTGTACCCACTCCTACACCTACACCTGTACCCACTCCTACACCTGTACCCACTCCTACACCTATAGGACCAATAACATCAATTGGTGTTCAACCACCTGCACCTTCTCAACCTATAAGTGGAGGTTCGGGACCTATAGGTGGAAGAACTGGACCTATTGGTGGAGGAGGAGCTGGTGGTAAAGCTCATTTTAGCAATTTTGCTGAAAATATGGAATTGAGATTAGATTTAGATAAAAATATAAGCGATTCAATAGAAAGTAAATTACATAGTGGAAATGATGCAATTCTTGTTTCAACAAATGAACATATGAAAATTCCTAAAGAAGCTGAATTAAGTAATGAAATTGCATTAGAAAACGTAATTAAAACCGAATCGTAAATAAGTATTATAAGTATTTGCCCAAAAAATGATGGATACTATTTTTTAGAAAATATATTATATTATTATACTTAAAGTTCGTGTATTGTTTTTGATTTAATAGCCTTTTTTAAAAGATTATTTACTACTACTTTGTTTACAACTATAATTTTTACCAATCTATTGCTAACGCATTGCTAACATATTGTTAACACTTGCTAATACATTGCTAATACATTGATAATACATTGCTAACACACGTTTTAATAATTATATCTTTATTGATTTAATTATTAAATTATCAAAAATGATACACGAACTAGGTAATCAAGATTTATTAAATTTATTTAATATAATAAATACACTAAATCAAACAAATCCAGTAGGATATATTAATATTAATAATACAATATATCCAGTGATACAATTAATAAATCAATTAGAGCGTTCATTTGGTAATGAAACATTAAGTGACAACGAAATTCAGAATGCTTTACAAAATATTGGTGATTCAATTATTGATGGACCAGTACTTTATTATTTTTCACCTTTCCACGGATATGTTCGTATTTATTATGCGCGAAATGAATTTCATTTTCGCCAATATACATTAAATATTAATAATCAAGATGCCGAAAACCCCAATTTCAATTTCAATATTGATTTTGATGATTCTGATGATATTATTGAAACATGAATTGTTAAAAATAATTTCAATAATATTATCAAAAAAAAAAATAAAAAATAAATAAATATTAATAAAAATTAATAAATAAAAATAAATATTAATAAAAATTAATAAATAAAATAAAAAATATTTGACTTTACTAACTATTATATTATTAACTATTCTTTTACGAACTATTCTATTACGAACTATTCTTTTACGAACTATTCTTTTACGAACTATTTTTTTTTTACATTACTAGAATACATTTTGTATTCGACTCATAAATATATATGCCTCATAAATGTGTATTCGACTTATAAATTCAAATATTGTATTCGACTCATAAATATATATGCCTCATAAATGTGTATTCGACTTATAAATCCCTCATAAATATTATAAATTCAAATTATTATTTTTCAAATATTGTATAAAAGCATAATTATTTTGAAAAGTTTGTGTAGTTAATGGTGATACACAATTACATAATCCAGCTTTAATATTGTATGCAGCACGTTTTATTTTTAACAATATGTTTAAAGCAATTGCACTTAAATAACGCATATAAGATACTCCATTATTCCAATTTATAAGCATATATTGATATAATTCAACTTGTTGACTAAAATTTAATATTGTACTTGATACACTATTATCAACATTATATTGAGTATTCCAAGGAAAAGTATAAAAACAACCACATTTTTTTTCATAATTTAATTGATTTGCACGTTTTAAAGCACTATTAAAACCAACAAATTGAAGCATTACTTGAGGATTATTTTCAAAATAAGTAATAATTGCACTTGTATTATGAGCAATGGTTTCAGCATAAATAGCAGAAGGAACGCAAAGACGGTCTAAATCAGCAGTTGTTGTGTAAACAATGATAGATGACATATATAAAAACTTTTTTCTAAATATTATTTAGATAAAAAAGTACATTTTATATTAAATAATATTCTTATGTAATATATTTTTATCCTTTTTTTCTTTTTATCTTTTTTTTAGGTAAAAAGTATTTAATTTTAATCTTATATTATAATAGATTCTTATTATAATATAATAAAATATGAGTGACTATCCACCAATACCTCAAGTAGATTCTAAAGGTGCTTCTAATTATGCTAAATTTGATACTTTAAATACTAAAGATTCAAGTAATATGAATAATCAAAATGAATTAACAAATATATTAAAAGATAAATATACATTATCTTATTCAGATTATGAAAAACAAAAAATTGCTGAACAATATAATCGTTTATATATTCAATCTAAAGAAGAAAATGAAACGCGAAATAAGTTAAAAGTAAATAAACGCATTTATAATCTTTCTTTAAAAGAATTAGTAGAAAATGCTTCTCTTGTTTATATGAATGTATTAAATGATTTAATTATTTTTTTTACAAATCCTTCTGAAAAGAAAGATTGGAATAAATTTGCGCACATTTTTGTAAATAGCGATAATATGATTTATATTGGACTTTTAATTGTTGCAATTGCTTTTGCTCTTTGGGTCATAGATGTCACACAGTAATTAAGGGAAACCTAGGTTTCCCTTATCATCCCATCCTATAAAAAAAACAATTTTTAGTTTTATTGTGTTTATTTATTGTATTAAATAACTTGTTTCCGAACATTTATATAAAGAAAATGATTTAATTCTTAACAAAATGTATTTATATAAATGTTCGGAAAACTAATATTATAATAAAATTTTATTATAATAAAATATTTTAAAAATAAAAAGGAAGTTGGTAAGAAACCATTGGTTTCTTACTTAGGTAGCCATTTGTCCTTTTATTCCTTCGTGACTTTCATATCCGCTTATTTCAAAATCTTCTACTTTAAAATCTTCCACACTTTTTTGTCCACGCTTCTTAATAACTATTTTAGGAAAAGTATATGGTGTTCGTTTTAATTGCGTCTTTACTTGAGATATATGATTCTTATAAATATGTGCATCACCAATTGATATAATAATTTCATCTGGAATAAGTTTTGATAAATGTGCAAAAATATAAGTCATTAGTGCCGTACTACATATATTAAATGGTAAGCCTAAAAATGTATCACATGACCGCTGATACATACTACACGATAATTTCCCATTATATACTCTAAATTGATATGTCATATGACACGGTGGTAGTGCCATTGACTCTAAATCAACTGGATTCCATAAACTAATAAGAATACGCCGACTATCTGGTTCTTCTCGTAATAAATAAAGTGCTTCTTCTACTTGGTCAATTCCACCTGAAATCACTTTTCTATGTCCGCTTTCATCTAATTCCCAGCGTGCACCAAAATGCCTAAATTGATGTCCATATATTGGTCCACCTTCTCCTATTGCATAATCCTTTAAACCACGTTTATCTAAAAATTCTCTTGATGTATTACCAGCCCATATGTGCACACCTTTTTCTTCAAGAAGTTTCGAATCACTTTCTCCACGAAGAAACCATAATAACTCTTCAATAATTCCACGCGTAAACATTTTCTTTGTTGTTAAAAGTGGTAATGTATTATTTTTTAAAGAAAAGCGGATTTGAGTACCAAATTTAGATAATGTACCAACTCCAGTTCTGTCATTACAATCAACTCCTTCGTGAAGTACATCATAAATAAGTTGTAAATAATTACGCTCATCATTCATAAAATTATAACCTAATACATCTAATCCGTGATAAATACGGTATTCATTATTACTAGTTTCAGATTTTCGGGCGTGATGAAGTACCCAACAATCGTTATAAAAATCGTGACAATGAGCACCATTATTTACATTATTATTTTTAACTGTTTTCTTAAAAGCTAATTCAAATGGAAATTTAACTATTTTAACATTATCACCTTTATATTCTTCTGATTGTAAATCTATTTTAATATTCATTTTTGTAATATACATATTTTGAATATAATAATCATACATATACTTTTCGAAAAATTCATTAAATATTGCTCCACCACCAATAATAAAAACATTTTCTATAAATAAACTTAAACGATAATCTGAATGCATTATTTTAAGTGCATTTCCTAAAGAATTAATAAAGTATAATTCTTTATCTTCATCAAATACAAACTCTTCATATGAAACTCCACTATTTCTATCTATTACAAAATTATAACGATTTTTTAATGGCTTTCCAATTGATTGATATGTATTATAACCAATTATTAATGCGTTTTTTCGCTCATATGTTATACCATTTTCATCAACAATAGGTTTAGTAACACGCATTGTAATTTCGCGAAAATACGCCATATCTTCTGCACCTCCATCTGAAGTTCTGTCCCACGGTAATTGATTATTAATACCGCAAATATAATCATTAGCGTAAGCAGCAATAATGTTAAAAAATACCATTTTAACTATATATTCTATAATATTTTTTTAGATTATATATATTTAGATTAAACTCTTTATATTTTATTTTTATTGAAAAATTAATTTTTGTTTACGTTAACATTAATATTTTATAAAAAAAAATTTATTAATTAAAAAATATAAATATAGTAATCTTTCTTAAAAAATATATAAATATTTTATATTTTAATACGAATTTTAAAAATGAACTTTTTATCTGAATCTAATAATTCACCTTCTTTATCTGAAGCTGAAGTAAATTCAACGTTAATTTCTATTAATGATTTACAAGAAAAAGTCCAAAATATGTATAAAACAATGAATATTAAACAATATGAACCAGCTGATAAACGTACATTGCAAATGTACATTGACCAAGAAATTGAACCTCGTGAAACACTTGGAACACTTAATCCGTGTCAATTAAAACCATCAATGAAATGTTCAGAATGTAGTGATGAAGAGTGGCAAGAAATTGAAGCTCTGATTGCAAATCCAGATGTGTCAAAACATATTTGTGTTCAATCAACATATAGCTATACTTTCTTTGTTTACAATTCACCTAAACACGGTTTAGTTGAAATTACTTATTCAAATTGGTCTGGATATTATGCTTCGGTAACACCGATTACTCGTAATTATTTGGCGTCTAATATTAGACCACAAGAAGTTAAAATGACATTTGACAGATACATTTCTCAAATTACATCTGGATATAATGATAACTTTATTACACAACCAACTTTAACAATTAGTGATGAGCTACATGCTTTAATAGAGTCTAAAAAAGATGAAATTATTAAATTTTATAGCTTTGATACAAACCTTATTGAAAATCACGAAGAATATATCAAAAATTTATATATTACACTCGGAAATATTGGTACAGTATCATATTTCGTTACTAAAACAAAGTTTTATTTATCAGAGTATGAAAGAAATAAAGAATATTTAATTCTTTTTGCTCAATTTGATGAACATAATTTTGGTTCAACATTATTAGAACTTTCTTAAATATGAAAATATGATGAATATATAAAAAAAAAAATGTATATATAAAATATAAAAAATATTATAAAAAGAAATAGCGTAAATAAAATATTATAAAAAATGAAAATAAAAAATAAATGTAATTATAAATTATTAAAAAGAATTATATAAAATATATATTTTTCTTAAAAATGATTGCTTTCAACCAAAGTGAAAATATATATATTAAAAAATTAACTTTTTTAATAAATACTATTTTTTTTAACAAGAATAATGATTTTGCTAAAAATGAATTAGTGTCATACTTTTTATTTATATATGATTATATAAAGCAAACTAATTATATTCCTATTTTAATTCAAATCTTTTTAATGGAATTTGTTCGCGAATATTTATTACGAACTTCCAGATTAAAATTATTTGAAATAAAAGAAGAAAGTGTGGAAAATAATGATTTTTATATTATTTTATTTTTTGTATCTATTAGGATACTTAATAATATTTATATAAAATATAAATATAATTTTGACCGAAAATATGAGCATATAATTAAAAATGCATTTAATAAAAATATTTTTATTCAACGTTGTAAAATACCTTTTCATATTAGACAAAAATTAAATATGACTAAATTTGAAGAGTTACAAAATATTGTTTCTTCAAATATAGATCATATGATTAATAATATTTTTGAATCATATGTTAATATTATTACAAATTTAATATTATCTTTTTGCACATTTTACAAACATAATATGATGACTCATTACTTTGTAATGATTATTTCATTATATTTTATTTTTAAAAATGTTTTATATCCAATGCGAAAAGCACAAATGAAAATGCGCGTTTCAAATAGAAAAGTATTTAACAAAATGTATAATGAAATTAGCTTATTAGAATTTAATTTTACACCATTTTTAGAGCATATGCATATTTATGATAAAATACAAAATAAAGAGTTAGAAATACATAATATTAGAACATTTATGAAAAATATGAGCAAAAATATTTTTTCTATTGTTCATTATTGTTCAGACTTTTTTTTAATTATTATATTATTTAATAACTATTATTGTGGTTTACGTAATTATTACATTATTGTAACTACATTATCATCACTTTTTGATGTTAGTAAAACGTTACTTAACAATATTAGTGATATTGAAGAAGCTGTTGAACATTATGCTGAATTTATGACATATTTAAAAGATATTCCAAATGATTCTGAATTTGTATATGCAAAATCTATAGATTTTCCGTTACAAATGAATATAAAGATTCCATTATATAACGATTATGTTGTAAATGGAGCTATTAAAATTAATCGTAATGATAAAATATTTATTACAGGTCCTTCTGGAGCTGGTAAATCAACAATTGCTAAAAAAATTGCTGGTTATGATTATTATGAAAGTGGAAAACCTATTTATAGAAATTGCGTTTATTATTTAACTCAAGATTACAATGAAAGTTGGTGTAATAGCAATTATACTTGGAACATATTGTTTCCAAATATGAAATCTATAAGCGAACTTAAAGCATATTTAATGCATTTTGCATTTCCATTATCAAAATTTAGTGAGCATAGTACTTTAGAAAATGAAGTACCAACGTTAAGTGGAGGTGAAAAGAAAAGACTTCAATATGCGTTTCTTTTTAATCGCGATTTAATAAATAATAAAGAAATTATTATTTTAGATGAACCACATAAAGATTTAGATGAAGCTACAGCACTTGAAATGATTCAAGGAATTGGAAAATTATTTAAACATAAATGTTTGATTATTATTAAGCACGAAAAACCTAGAATTTGCGAAAATTCTAGGGTTGGCGACTACGAAAAACCGAGTATTCGGTTTGGCGACTGCGAAAAACCGAGTATTCGGTTTGGCGATTCCGAAAAGCCAAGTGATTTAAATAATTGGTCCAATTGGAAAGAAATTCATGTAAATAATAAAGGAATTATTTCTATGTTGTAAATATTTTTTATTAAAAATTATTATAAAAAATTATTATAAAAAAAATATTATAAAAAATTATTATAAAAAAATAAATATTTTTTATAAATTTATAAAAAATATTTAATTAAAATCTAATTTTAAAGTATATATATTTAAAAAATTTAAAATAAAATGGGTTGGTTTGGAATTAGTCCGATTGAGCAACAAAAAAAAAAATTAAATGCACTTAAAAAAAAATCAGAATTAAGAAAAGCAATTGTAACACCTACACAAAGTATTCAAAGTGGTCAAAGTAGTCAAGGCAGTAAAAGTTGGTTTGGTTATACATCATCTTCTGCAAAGCCTTCTACTCCTGTAACAAACAAAAATAAATATAAATATATTGATGCTATGATGCCTACATTATATTTAAATATGGCAGGTATTAATAAATTAAAAAGTTCAAAAGCAGCGCTTGAAAGTGAAAAAAAAAAACCAACATTATTACGTAATACAAAACAATATATTCAAACTAAAATAAATGAGTTAAATACAGAAATTCAAAAAAGAGAAACTAAAAAAGAAAATAAATTAAAAAGTGAAAAAAAAAGAATTGCTCAAGAATTAGTATATAGAATTGGTAAAAAAAATGAGATTTTTACTGATTTATTTACTAGTACTAGTACTAGTACTTCTCCAAAATTTTCAAATTTTGTAAATAAATATACTGATTCTTCTGTTGCTAAAAATAGAAGACGTTCAATTAAAGATTTAAGAATTAGTGGTACAAATGCAATTAAAGAAAATAATAGTCTTAAAAAAACTTTTGCAAATGTTGAAACAGCAGTAAGAATTGCATATGTAGAAAGTAAAATTAAAAAAGACGAAAATGATTTTAAAAAATATTTATATAAGAAGGATAATAGTGGTAATATAATTGAAGAAAATACTGTAGATAGTAATTTAATAAATAGTGACGATTATAATATAACTGATTTAAAAATAGCAAAAACAACTTTAGAATTAATTCTAGGAATAGGAATTAAAAATAAATCAGAATTCACAATTCGTAGAGAATATTCACATATATATGGTAAATTAAAAAATATTACTAATGGTACTAATGATACTGCTAAAACTACTGCAATAAAAACATCAGTGTTTAATAGTTCAGTTTCTGATATTTCTATTAAAAACAGTAAATTTTATTTACCACTTTATATGAAATATTTACACTTATTAAGAAAAAAATATGAAACAATGTATAATGTTGTTAACGATTTGTTTAATAATAAAAATAAATATTATATTACATATTTAAATACTTTAATTACATTTTTAATAAATACGTATACTAATACTAATACTAATTCAAATATAACATTTGATAAATTCAATGGTTCAAGTGATGATGATAAGTTTAAAAAGTTTTACATTTTTCTCTATTTTTTAAGTAAATTTATGAAATTGGAGAATATAATAATAAAAGATGAGGGTGGTACTGAAATTAATATTGAAATTATTAATAAAAATAGTAAAACTTATGAAGAATTACAAAATATTATTCAAAATGTTAGAGATTCGTTATCTAGTAATTATAAATATGTAAATACTAACGGGTCATATAATAAACCTTCAAATGACGACCTTTTTATGAAACATATAATTAATGTTGATAAAATTTTAATTAATGTTATTGTGAAGATTGGTACACTTATTAGTACAACTGCTGCTAGTACACCTGCTACTAGTACAACTCCTACTAGTACAACTGCTGCTAGTACACCTGCTACTAGTACACCTGCTACTACACAAATAGCTTATGACCTAGATATTACAAATACTGCTTTAGAAAATACTTTAAAAAATATTACAAACCAATATGAAAGTATTATAATTAATAATTATAAACGTGAATTAGTTAACTTTAAAAACGCTGAAACAGCTTACAATACTTTTATGATAACTGCAATTAGAAAACCAACAAATATTGATATTGGTAGTGGTGAACGTTTACCTGAAAGCGTTTCTGGAAGAATATGGGGAAGTGTTAAAAATACTTTTAGAGGAAATCGTGCAAATAAATATAAATCAATAAGTTTTGTAAATAATGATATAAATCGTAGTAATTACAAAAAATCTGTTAATGCTGAATTACAAAAATTAAAAACTTTGAAAGAAAGTGTTGCTACTAAACTTACTTCAGCTAAACAAGGTTTAAATATTTCAACTTCAAACATTGAAACCACTAATATTATTCCAACTAAAGCAAACAAGAAATTAAGTACTTTACAAAATTATGCTAAAAATGTTATTGATAGTAAAAAAAATAAGATGACTAATTCAAACTACAAAACACTTGAAGCTAATATTCAAAAAGTAATGATTTTGTATCAAGAAATTAAAACAAATGCTAAAAATGCTCTTAATGCTCTTAAAACTAATGTTAACAATAAAGTTAATAAAGCAAAACGTGTACAAAATGTTTACAAACATACTGTTCCAAACGAAATTAAAGAATTAATTAGTTCAGGAGAAGCATTTAGTAGTGCAATTGATACTGCAGTTACTGAGATAAATAAAAATGCTGCTACTTTACTAAATGTTATTAATAAAATTAGTACATTGAAAACAACTAAGAATGATTATAATACAAAAACTAGTAATTTTATGAAAACAACAAAATTAGCATCAACTCCAACTCTTAACGATGTTTTGTTAGAAAAACTTAAAGATCGTGCAAAAGCTGCTTTAGCAGATTTGGTTGACAAACTTGTTACTAAAGTATCAACATATACAAATACTTCTATAAAAAATATTACAAAAACTCCTACTACAGGAAAAACAATGGTAGGTAATATTAAAGCAGCTTACCAACAACAAACAGTTACCGCTGCTAAAGAAACAGCAGTAAAAACTTATGTTGATGCTGTAGAAGCTATTGTTCAAAAGCTTAAAACATATTATAATACAAACGTTAATACAATGACTTTTGATAATAATAAAAGTATTAATAAAACCATTTCTAATTTATACAAATTAAATCATACTAATCTCAACAATGGTTCAAACAATGCTAAATCATCACAACAATCTAAAACCCTTAAAACCCTTAAAACGACTGCTAATGCTTAATCTTCCTGAATCACAATAGCTTCTTTGGAAGCGTAGCTTTTAAGCAAGCTTTTGATTTCTTTTATACCTCCTGCTTTTAATACATCGCAACTTTTGACTCCAATTTTAGTCAATGTTGCTTGATTAATATTTTCTTTTAATCCATTATCAATAATTTTTTGTAATAAATTATTAATAAAATCGCAATCTTCTTTCTTTTCTTGAACCAATGCAACATCAACATTGTATTTTTCAACCATATTTTTAATAACATTCATTTGTTCACTGCTCCGCTTAAATCGCTCTTTATATTGATTTTCTAAATTAATAATCATTTTGCGGTCTTTTTCCAACATTTCAACTTCACTTCCTAAATATTTATTCATTGAATCAATCATTTTAATAAAATCATTATTTAATTCATTATTTTCATTATTTTCGTGATAAAATTTATTTCTCATAATCAATTCTTCCATAACAAATATTCCATATTTAATCATTTCAACATTATTTTTAATATTGCTTATATAAAGTGTTGGAATACCGTAATGATAAGCTATGTTAAAAGAACGCGAATTAATATTTGCATTATTCATAGAATATAATATTGCTCCATTAATTTTACCATTTTTTCCGGAAACTTCAATATCATTAATAAATTTAGATTTATCATTTGAAGAAAGTGCATTAACATTTTTTACTTCAACCAATATATTATATTTCCCGTCATTTGAGCTCATATACAAATCACTCATTGATGCATTATTTTTAGATGTATCAAGTACATTGTATTGGGAAAAGTTTTGAGTTAAATAGTTATAAACAATTTGTTCTCCAACACTTCCTTTTTGAGCCGTTGAAACACCAACATATGTATTGAAAGATTGAAGTTCGGAAAGAATTGAAGAAACGCGATTATTGAGCTCTTCAATACTTTTTTCATTTTGCTTTTCAATAAGTAGCCGAAGTTTTTCATCTTTTTCTTTTAATTCATTTTTAAGATAAGAAACTTCAGATTCGCGTTGAGCACGACCTTTTTCAATAAATTCGTTAATTTGTTCACTTTCAATAGAACGAATATTTTTAAAATTATTTTCATAATCTTTTATTTTAGATTCATAATTTTCAATTTTGCGATTATACTCTTTTTCCAAATTTTCTATTTTTTCTTTTTGAGATTGAAGTAATGCTAGCTTTTCAATATTATTATAAACATCAATACCATATTGAAGAATTCGTTCACTATGCTCTTCAAAATTTGGTGGTAACAAAAGCTCTTTTTTACATATTATTTTAATTTCCATTTTTTTATAATATAAATTGTTTATTATATATTTTAATATAAAAATCTTTTAAGTTATTATTTTATTAAAAAATATGATTTATGTAAAAATTATTTTTAGAAAAAAAAGAGAAATAAAATAAATGTTTATATAAAAAAAAGAAATAAAATAATTTTATATAAAAAAAGAGAAATAAAATAATTTTATATAAAAAAAGAGAAATAAAATAATTTTATATAAAAAAAGAGAAATAAAATAATTTTATATAAAAAAAGAGAAATAAAATAATTTTATATAAAAAA
>JACCDX010602608.1_pt1 | contig 19772 bp, 17 predicted proteins | sample 7449681 | NCBI WGS metagenome assembly JACCDX01 (sample SAMN15323450, study PRJNA562643) | freshwater metagenome | isolation source: river surface water | place: USA:Blue River Watershed | collected 2017-08-18
AATGTCATATTTTTCAAAATTATAAACTAATATAATTTTCTAAAAAATAAAAAGATTTAAAGAAATAATATTCTTATAACGAGAGAGTGTTTAGGACTATTTTTGAAATACTCTCTCATTAAAATAAATATTCTATAGTAACAACATTTAATTCGATAACCAAGAATTAAAATACTAAAAACTAAAGAAAATTTAAAATAATCCTAAGAGGGATCCCTCGTAAAAAGGATTTTTACGCTAACAGAAGTCTTAAAAATTCATTTTTTGAGAATTTTGGATTTTTAAAAGCGGCTAACTTTTCTGGAGACTAGACAGATTTTCAATATTATTTAATAATATTGCGCTCAGACTCGGTCTGTAGACCTTAAAAATAAGCCGGAATTATATAACTTACAATGTCTTTTGGCATCATACTTAGTCCTGTATGACATTTTTGAATGTTCTCTGAAATTTCTTGATTCTTAGCTTCTATTTTTGTGCGGAGAGTTTTACTTTTTGAAAGGTCTAACTTTAACAAAACTCTCCACAATGGATCATCAAGATCTATACATTCGTGTACAAACCATGTTTTACTAGATGGTAATCTATTATGTGTATATTGATCTAAATCTACCATGTTAAAAAACTCCTGAGGGGTTCCTGTCCACCGTGAAAACATATATTTTAAACATGATATACTTTGAAAATAGAAACATGATCTTACTGTAGCATGCCATGCTATTGGATAATTATTTTCAACAAGAAACTTAACACAATCTATACTATCTTTGCGACAAGCCATGTCTATAGCTTCCGTAGTCACAGGACATCCTTTTGAAATCATTAACTTCACCATATTAAGATGATTATTATTTGCTGCATGAACTATAGCTTGCGAATTAAATCTACAATTGCGTTCAAGAAGCCAATTTACCATTTCTATTCTATTATATCCAGTAGCAAACTTAAAAGTATATTCATTAATAGGACATCCATGCGAGTATGCATATTCAAGTATTTCTAATGATCCATATTCAACAGCTCCTGCAGTTGTTTCAGAATCCCATGGACAGCCGATGGATACTAAGTATTTTAAAATATCTAGATGACCATATTTTGCTGCTCGATAACACATTCTTGTTGTTAACTCGTGGTTATGCCGAATGAGTACTTTTAGAAATTCAAGACGACCATGTGCTATAGCATTTCCTGCTGTGTCTCGAGGACACCATGGAGCACCATTTGTAATACAATACATGAAACACTCAAAATTATTATCAATAATATAAGTAGCAATTTCAAGTCCATTCCAAGGACATCCATTCTCATGAGCATATTTTAAGATTTCTACTGTTGTAATCTTGTGTATAATTACTTTTGTAATATCTACACCGGCTTCGTGAATATATTTAAAACAATCTACATTTTTAGATTTTATACTTAACGTTAAACATTCATTTCCAATTCTACAACCTTGTTCTTTTAGAAACTTTAGCATGTGCACGGGGCCTTTGGCCCCTACAGAGGAAGATAAAATTGACCGATCCGCAGTTAGGGATTGTACAGCTAGCACTGTTAAACATTCAGAGTTTAGTAGCTTGTATTTCAACTTTTTAAACTTTTTGTTAGATCTGACATGCGAAAAAAGAGATTTTAACTCGTCAATATTGTTATCTCGAACAGCTGAAAATATCTCAGTTTCAATATTTGCACAGGTGTCCATTTTACACTGAAGTGTAGATTTTAAAATAGTCTTTAAGATACACTTAAAAAATCAGTTTTTTGAAGATTGTTAAACTCTATTCAGAGTTTCCAAACTTTAAGTTTTTCTCTACAATTCTACGTTTCCATTGATGTAATCTCCATGGTTCAAGCATGTATCCTTGTTGAAATATCTCTTGTTTTCCTTTAGGAAGTTTATAATTTGTTCCAGATAACTCTTTACCTCCACTATACATTTTAAGCAATTTTGTTATATTCCACATACACTTCATAATATTTTTTAATGCGTGTACACCGCCGAATTTTTCTAAATAACTTCTAAGTATGTCATATTCAAACATTGTGTCAAAGTTATCATTAAAACCAGGTTTATTCCACACTGAACGATTTCTTAACACGGTGTTAAACCATGCTAGATGCGATTCTAACCATTTTGTATTATACTGAACTAAATGTGTAGTATTGCTAATAATTCTAAGCTCTGGACTTAACAATGGAGCATATGCTTGATAAAATAACCAACCATCAAGATATTTTTCTTGAGGTATTTCAAAGTTTGGCTTAAATTTAAGCATACACCACACATTTTGAGGCTCTTGATTTTCTTTTTGTAACAATTCAAACCATGTTCGTTGTTGTTGCATTTCACGTTCTACTAATGTCGCTCTTTCAGCCATCGTTTGAGCTTTGATGTTAACATTTAAATCTCTAATATCACTTAAGAAGAGTACTTTGTGATCAGAATGCTCACGACCGAGAGTTGTTGCTAGCTGGTCTGTAAACCAACCATGATATACAGTAACTCTCGAACCAGGACGATCACGATCTGTAATAATATATTTCTTTGGATTTAATAACTGAGCCATATCTTTATCTTCTAAGACACGTCCTAATTCTGGATGCTGTTTAACAAATTCAGTGTTCCAACTTGCCCCATCAATAAGTATAAAGTTAAAGTTAGGAAACATATCTAGCAATATATAAATATGATCACAAGGTGCAGCTCCAGCATAAATCACAGTTACTGGTTCGTTAGGAGAACCGCACAATGTAAAATATAAGATTTCACCCAAAAGAAGTTTACGTTGCCCAAAGTGCATTGACTTTGTAAACATTGACATTTCTTCAATCGAACGATATAAAGTAAATGGCATAAAGTTCTTACCTCTACGAGACCCTTGAAGAAACTCTTGACTTGGTTTAGGAACTAAGTATCTTTTAAGATAATTTGGGACACTGTTTTGTTGTACTTTTAAATCATATTCTTGATGTATAATTTGAGATCGCTTTTGAGATCGCTTCTGGGATCTCTTCTGAGATCGCTTCTGGGATCTCTTTTGAGATCGCTTCTGGGATCTCTTTTGGGATCTCTTTTGAGATCGCTTCTGGGATCGCTTCTGGGATCGCTTCTGGGATCTCTTCTGAGATCGCTTCTGGGATCGCTTCTGGGATCGCTTCTGGGATCGCTTCTGGGATCTCTTCTGAGATCTCTTTTGAGATCGCTTAACACGAGTCTTATTAAAAGATCTAGAGATTAGTTTTCTTGATCTTTTTCTAGGTATACTTGACATTTATTAATGTAACTAGATTTTTAATAATTATTATTAAAAATATATTCATGAATAGATTTATTAAATATATACATCTTATTAATGAAGAACATGTTATCAAATTTCTCTAAAATATATCTAAAAAATAATATTTTTTTAAAAAATAATCTTTTGCAATTTATAAAATGGCTTTCTATGAAACTCGCAACTTATCCGTTTTTAAAGTTAATAATCCTTTCGCTCAATTACAAGATGAAGTAAATACATTAAAAGGTCGTATTGATGCTATATCACCTATCAATGAAATTGATACAAATGCTGACTCTAAGTTAAAAACAAGAGTATTAAATGGTTTATATCAAAATGGTTTAGGTCATAAAGGTATTGCAGTTAGTTATGGTAATGCAAAAACAGGTAAACGTGCTTTTACTAGTTTAGGTGTTGCTAAAAAAGATGGTACTCTTCTTACAGAAGATACTTGTTTCTGGGCATATTCAAATTCAAGAGCATTAGCTGGATTAATTATCGCAAAAGTTTTAGAAGATGGTATTATTCCATCTGTAAATACTCCATTATCTACATGGGTTCCTGAATTTACTGGCAATGCTAAAGTTATATCTAGTGTCACTATTCCTGCTGGTCAAGAAAGTAATCCAGCTGCATGGACTTATACTACTTCTGATTATAATTTAGCAAGTATGTCTCTTGCTTCTCTTATGTCATTCTCTTTTGGTTGGTTATATCAAGCTTATTACACTGGACAATTTAATCCAAATTTTATGTTTAATCCTAGTTTTTATACAGGTTTAGCTGGTAGAGGTGATATCGGTAAAGCTACTGGTATGCATTTATATTTATTACGTCAATATTTAATTACAGTTACTGGTCAAGAATGGTATGATATCTATGCTAATAGATACACTGGAATGATCTTAAACTATAGACAAACTTTGACAAATATGCTTAACTTAATTAAATCAGGTACTATTCCAATGATTTTTGCTCCTGGATCAAGTGGTACTGATGTTTTACCATTTTTAACAACAACAGTAAACTCAAATTATGGATATACTTTTGAAATTGAATGTTGGGGTGTTGATGCAGCAATTAGAGCTGCTACAGGACAAAATTTTGCACAATATGCTCGTGAAAAATTCTTAACTCCTATGGGTTTAGATTCTACATATTTTGTATGGCAAGAAGCTATTCCTCAAGAAGTTAAAAATAGATTTCCAGAATATGCATTCCGCAGAACTGCTGCTGCTGCTGATCCAGCTACTATTACTACAGTTTCTATTGGTTTAGATCCTTCTTATGCTGGTGCAAATATTGGTAATTTAGTTTGGGAATCAGATTTTCCAAATGATGGTTTAGTTAAAGCATATGGTTTATATGCTGTTAATCGTATTCCAGCAAGTTCATCAGATATTCCAGCTGGAGGTATTGCATGTGTAACATCAATTAAAGATTTAGACAAAGTTCATGGTTTAGTAATTAACGATGGTGTTTATAATGGTAGAAGACTTATCAACTCTCAATCTATGAAATGGTATTGTACTCCTAAAGTTAATGCATTATCAGATACTTGGACATTTTATGGTGTAGTTCAAGTAGATCCTTCATCATCTGATACTGCCGGACCATATCGTATGAATCGTGATATTGTTACAAGAGTTGATTTTCCTGCATCTGAATTTTCTTTCCATGGTGGAGGCGGTGGTGGTTCTTATTGCCAATTTGATATTCAATCTGGATATTATTGTACAATATTTTGCCCTGAAGCATATTCTATTTCATACAGTCAACTTGTTAATGGTGTTCCAGTTGACGTTAGTTATAGAAATCTTGCAACTACTTCTAGAATTATAGCTGCTATTATGAAACAATATTAATTTTACATGTCATAACAGCTTTATAGTTCACAGTTATATGCTGCGTCAGATGAATCTTTACGAGGCTGAAGTAACCATGTCTGAATGACATTATCTTCATAAGATAGTCTAATTAATTGAGTTTTGTACACACCGCTTAATAAAGTAGAATCTCTATTATGAAATAGACAAAAAATATCATTCTTTTTAGTTTCAATTTTAAACTCTTTAAATCCTAAAGTTGAAATATCTAACAAAACAGCAAATGATATATCTTTGTATAAATAAAGAAACTCTGTTGGAGCTTTTTCAAACCATTGCATTTGTAAACCTTCTTCTAATTCATCTGTAGGATTCTGTTTAAAAACTAAATATAATTGTTGTCCTACTAATATATTTTCATCTGTAGTTTTAGAGAATAATTTAAAATTAAACTTATCTTGTTCTTGGGAATATACTAGATCTAATAAAACATTTGGTTCGCATAATTTTTCTCTTGGATTTTCTTTGCAAAATTCTTGTATCTTATTAATAAAATACAAGAATGTTTCTGCATTTTGTTTGCAAATATCAATATTTATATCTTCCGCTTTCATTTTATACACAGATATTAATCTTTAACGTTTAAAATATTATTTTAGTAATATTTTTGCAATGATTTACACCTCAGATTATGAGGCATGTACAGCCAGTCAGGCCCGTAGGTTATTTATTTTTTGTATTGTATTCAGATGCAAGTTTAGCTACATCGTTACAAGGTTCAAACCACAAACCACCACACCAACCTTTTTCATAAGGCATGCTAATGTGTGATTTAAGACATATACCAAAGTCGAAGCTAGAGTATCTTGAAAAATTAGATTTAAAATGTTTACACGCAAAACAGTGCTTTTGACGTAAAAGATGTTCTACAAAATCTCTAAACATTTTTTAATTGATACAGCGTATACTTTTAACTACACTTTACAGACCGTAGTAAATAATTGTTTCTGCTAAATCTTTATAAAAATATTTTTGTATCACAGGAAATACAGCTTTAGCGTGATCAACTACAGATTTATTTTTAGCACAAGATTGTTGTCTTTCTTTTAATCCAATTTTTAAACTTTGTAATAAAATCATATTTTTAAATCCATATATCATCATAGGATCTTTAGAATCCATTATATTATGTTCTAGAGTAGTTATAAAATTAATTATAGATTCTAAGATTTGGTCTGTGTTCACAGTTTCTGGATTTTTCCACATTGCACATTGCTCGAGATATTCTTGTTCTTGTTCATATTCTTGTATGATGTCTTCTAATGAAACAGCACAAAGTTCTGAATCATCTGAATCAGACAACAAATCAACAGTATCTTGCGGTATTTTAATAAGTTTAAATACAGGATTTTCAAGAATACTCGTGTTCATACGTTTACATCCTAGTAACATTTTAAGATTTTTATTATAGTTTAAAATTTGTGTAATAAATTCATCTTGAGATATTCCACTGAAATTTCCGTGTAAAAAACACGGATACCATGTATACACGTGTTGTATACAGCTAAGATAGTCTCTGACTACAGGAAACAACACATGGTTGTCTTTAGATAAGTTCTCTTTTTCTGAATGCAGATCAAAATTTAACATTGATCCCTGAAATTTTCCAGAATCATCAGAATGCAAACATTCTAACATTTCTGTAGCCCAATCTCGAATTTTAACAACTTCTGCATTGCTAGTTTCCGCAGCTTGTAATACCGACTTAATCAACCATTTAACACCAGTGGTTGATCGCACGAATCCTTCTTGTGGTAATTCTTGAAGACAAGATTCTGGAAAATTAAACAGTTTTAGTAAATTAGTGTTACTGATTATGTGGTTTAAAATGTCAAGACAGAATTTATTTTCGAAAACATATAATGCGTTAATTCCTGTGGCTACACTTGCAGCAGTCATTTTAATTTTATTAACTTGTTCAGCTGTAAAGAAATACTTAACAAGGTTACCAACAGGAACGATAGTACTAGCCCATAATATAATCTTTATAGCATCGTCTGGACCACACGCTTTGGTTATCGGTTGTGATTTTGTATTTTGAGACTCTGTTATCTCAATTTCAAACTCTGAGAAATCTGGTTTACACTCCAGACGGGCCTTAGGCCCGTAGCTGTCGCGGTCTGTATTTGAAGACATGATTACTAAATAATTATGTAGCGTTTAACCTAGTTTATACTTCACGACTTTAAATTAGTTCAAAACCATATCTTTAACTAAATCCATGAATGAATACTCGCGTTTCCATCCAAGGAGGTTTTCAGCTTCAGTAGGATCTCCGAGAAGATCTACTACATCTATTGGTCTGAAGTAAACAGGATCTACTTCTAACAAAAGTTTTCCGTTAATAAGTCCTTTTTCATCGACTCCAGATCCTTTCCATTCAATTGTAAGATTTTTAATACCAAGAGCTATCTCTACAAACTCTCTTACTGAATGTTGTTCACCTGAAGCTAATAACCAGTCTTTAGGTTTATCTTGTTGTAAAATTAACCATATCCCAACACACATATCAAAGGCATGAGTCCAGTCTCTTTTCGAGTCTAAGTTTCCAAGTCTCAAAACGTATTCTTTGTCTGTTCCGATGTGTTTTACCCATTGAGCGATCTTTTGAGTAACAAAGTTTTCGCCTCTTCGAGGAGACTCGTGATTGAATAAGATACCTTGAGTACAAAATAATCCATAACCTTCTCTATAGATTTTAACCATATGATAAGCATATAACTTTGCAGCAGCGTAAGGGCTAACAGGATCTAAGCGACTCGCCAAGGTAAGTTTGCTTTGAGAATCTTGGGACTTTTGACTGACAAGGGTGTTACCAAAAAGTTCACTAGTGGAAGCTTGATAGAATTTAGACTTAGGAGAAACTAAACGAATTGCTTGTAGAATGTTAAGAGTACCTACAGCATCACATTCTACAGTGTAGTTTTGAAGTTTGTAGGATATACCTACATGACTCATTGCAGCTAAGTTGTATATTTCATGAGGTTGATATCTTTGAATAAGTTCCAAAGTACATCCAAAATCTGTTACATCACCATACTCAAGAGTTAACTTGTCACGTATATGATCGATACGTCCGGTATTAAAACTAGAAGATCTACGAATCACTCCGATAACTGTGTATTTCATCTTTAAAAGTAACTCACAGAGATAGCTCCCGTCTTGTCCGTTCGGACCAAATATAAGGGCGATTTTAGTTGAGTTTGACATTTTTTCACAAGACACTTTTTCAATAGGATTATGCGACATTTTATTTGAAGTTATTTGTTGTTTAAATAACTTTTTATTTAGTTTTTTAGTTTTTAGTTTTTGTTTTAGTTTGTTTTTACAGTTATACTGTACAGAAAAAGAAGCACACAAAAAGAAGACACAGAATTTATTCATCAGTATCATATATAGATTTTTTAACTTTTTTTGGAACATAGTACAACGTCGGAATAATGCAAGAGTTGATAATATCATCGCAAACGTTGATCTCTGTAAGAGAATCATAAATGATTTTACAAAGATCAGCTTCACGTCTTGATTGACATGTCTCAATAATTTGCATATGTGTTCTTTTGAAGACATAATTACAAGTGCAATATCTGGTATGATTAAAAATCGCAACATTTTTGCACTTATAACAGTCTACTTCACAACCTGTATAATATACACAGTGTTGTAAAAAGTCTTCCGCATGTTGTGGTAGATTTCTTCTTGTTTCAAAAAGTTTACAGAATTCTCTAAATAAAATATCAGCATGTTCAAATACAGGAGTAAAAAAATATGGCTGAAGTTCTCTAATCAGTGTATCAATAGTTTCACAATTTGGAGCATAATTAATTTCGAAGTACGTTAAAGGCTTTGCTGTATAGTATCTAATAGTTTCTTTAGGAATCTTAAAATAAAATTCCGGTCTAAAATACTTTTTAATAACTAACTGCGATCGCTCACGCTGTTCTAATTGACCCTGAGTTGTGTAAACATGGAAGGTATTTGAGTAACATTCTATAGCCAAAGTGCAGATATTTATTTCTGTACATTCATTGCTCTGAATTAATGCATCACAGATATCTAAATTGTTTACAGACACCATCCAATTAAAGTTTTCATTTGGTTGGATCTTGTCTAATCTGTATTGTAAAACAATATTTCCGCTATTTTTGCATTCAACATTGCTGATAAATCTTTGCATCTGTTTGCGACTTAAGAACTCTAAAATTTCTTGGAAAGTACGAGTACTTTTATGTTTTAAACATGTCTCAAATATTCTATTCCAGTTAATGTTCACGTCTTTTTTGACAGTTTTTATAAATTCTGGAGCATCTTTTAAAGCGCATGTTTCAAGAGTTTCTTGGATCTGTTCTTGAGTTGGATGAAAGCCGTAAATTGGATACAGCGTGTTATACTTAGTGTAAATCCATGAAAAAGAACTAGAATCTTGTTTACGATTACAAAACGCAAATGTGTTTAAAGGTTTTTTGTCAGGCTTACAACTAAGATACAATCCAAAGTCGTCTCCAAGAATGTCAAAAGCAGTGTTAAAGTATGTATTAAACAAGTCTTTAGTCGTGTTATGATTGCAAAGATATTTAGCATCAGAAGTTTCTGTGTATAACAGGGGTCTAGATATGATTCTCTGTATAAGTTTTTTGTTTTTAGACTGTAGAGCACTTATTAAATCCTTTTCAGAATAGTCAATAGGAGTGCTTGTTTCAGTCGATTTGACAAATATATGAGTTATATCTTTTTTTGGTGCTTTTTTTGGTGCTTTTTTTGGTGTTTTTTTGTTTGTGTTTTTGTTTACAGCTTGAGAGCTATAAAACTTTTTCTGAGGTTCTTGCTCAGAAAGAATTTCTTTGAAAGAAACAGCTGGAGTCTTGCTCAATGGAGCACCCCAAGCTGGTCCCTTCGGTTGTTTTGAAACTGGTTCTGAAACCGTCTCAAGTGGGTTGAGGTCAATCTTTGTAAAGATCACTTTTGGGCGAACGTAGTTACCATCCACAGTAGCCATCTGTGGGTAGGATGAGGTCAATAATGGCATCATAGTTATTTTCATATGTATGATTTTAAAAAAATCACTTTCTATGAGGGAACCTTAGGTTCCCTCATACTCCCTCCTCTGATATTGAGGTCCGCCGCTATGCGGATCAGAGGGCCAAAGGCCCGCTCTGAGACCCAAAGGGACGATTAAGATTCCCTCCCTCCTCTTAGAATACAGGCCACTCTGTGGCCTGTCGGAAAGGAAGGGGGTCGTAGGGGGAAACGTACGTTTCCCCTACAAAAGTGACTTTTTTAGCACTATAGGACCAAGTATAAAACAAATGTGTTTAACTGTTGAATACGAAATTAATTTAGAACAATGGCTCAAGAATATTGATATATTGAAACAAACTAAAGAAATCATAACATATAATCGTAGAACAAGAGATCCTACTATATGGCGGGTGTTATTCGTTAACATGTACAATGTTAAAATACTTCAGGCAAAACTAGAATTTGAATTTATTGGTATCTCATTTTTTAGAGGAACAGAATTCCCATTTATAGCCAGAGGTAATCTTGTGAAGGATAAACTAGAATTGTCAAAGATAAACTATATGTCACCAAGTTCTACAAATCAGTTAAAATATTCTGGAACTGTTTGTAATGGTCGTATCAATATTATAAGCAGAGTATCTTATGGTGCTTCTGTACGCCACGAGGCTACAGAAAGAGTAATTTCTGCGTAATCTCCAGACGGGCTGTAAATATTATTTTATTTATAATAAAATGAAAATTCTACACTCTAGATCGGCCCGAAGCTCGCCTCGCGGGCTATAAAAGTGATTTTCTTAAAACATAAAGCTATGTAAAAAAAATGAGTCAACATACAGACAGTGAGCGTAAAGCTTACGACTTTGGATATTCTGTAGAATATATCGAAGTATTAAACCTTATTAAATCTGGAGATATTAAAAGTATTAAATCTTTTGATTATCCTGAAAAATTAACTAAAGTTATAAACTATGCTGCAAGTCTTGGACAATTTGAAATAGTTCAGTATCTATTTCAAAAAGGTGGAATAGTAGATCATATTGGATTTATTGCAGCATGTTTAAGTGGAAATCAAGAATGTATTGACTTTTATTGCGATAAACTTAAAGATTATAAGTTCTCAATGCCACATATTCTGGGATTTAATCATCGCGATCATAACGAATATTATAGAATCTTTGGAGAAGATAAAATAAAACTAATGTTTGTTCCTAAATTTATTGAATATTTTGAGAAAAATTATACAATTAATAATGGAGATAATGGTAATCTTCATCATTATGTTTCTATGGTTATGTTTTATTATAACAAAGAACTTTTGAACATCAGACGAGAAGTATCAGGAAGTAATTTTAAAGCTAGTGTTATAGTCAGTGACAATGAGTCTAAGAAGTCTTTGAGTCGATATCTCGAGATGTATAAAGAAGAAATAGATGAGAAAGATGAGAAAGATGAGTTAATATCAAGTTTACAAATACAATTATCTGAACTAAATTCTCAAGACGACTTAGTTCAAAAGTTAACTCTTGAATTAAAAACTAAAGATGAACTAATTCAAAAACTACAAAAAGAACTAACAAAGAAAAACCAAATAATACATAAGTATAAAACAATTTTTAAAAACTCTCAAAAAGAACAATAAATTGGAGCTTCGGGCCTGAAGTGTAGAAATTGCAAAAAGTGATTTTTTAGCATTTATTTTTATTTAAATAAAAATGACACCTGAAATATCAAACAAATTTGACAAAAAATTTCCAGAAGTTGCAATGTTGATGGAGAAAAGATATTTTGAACACATGTTTCTTGAAACCCTTAGAAAACAAGCACAACGCACAACTCTTGATAGAGTTCGCGAAGCAATGAAAATACATATATAGTATACACTCGAAGTCCGGTCAAACTGTGTAAAATAATTTTACGCGTTTTGACTTGCTGGCTTCGCCAGCCTGAGGCCGGAGGCCGATCTCGCGGACTGTAAGTGATTGGACATACGTCCTAAACTTTAATTTTATTAAATAAAATTACACTATAGACGCGCTACGCGCCGAAAGCTCGGTCTTTAACTTTGATTGTAAATTTTTTCAACAGACATTGTAAGTCCTTTTGCAATTTTAAGAATTTCATCACAATATAATATACTTTGATTATTAAGTTCAAAATTTTTAATATGATCTAACAATATCACAAGATCATTAAAATCTTGATTCAATTTAAAAAGAGAGTTTTTTAGTTTTAGTATTTTATAAACACCTATACATGCTACAATGGCCATAAAATACCCAGATTTTGTTACACAGTAAATAATACTTATGAATAACATCATAAAAACTATAGTAAATAAGTTACTTAAAAAACCTATGCTAGATATAACTACATTTGACTTGTCTATGTATTTGTCAATTACACAGTTTAAATCTGTATCTTTTAATAACATTTTTGGTTTTTAGTTTAATACTCAAAATCTAAAATTCAGTTTTTACACTCAGAGATAACTTACTATTGAGTATTTTATAATATCTCCTGGAACATCAAATTTTTCAAATACTTTAATCAAGTCCGCGACGTACTTGTTAAAACTCTCATTAACTTTATCATTGAGCAGATTTAAGTTTTCAAATCTTTTATACTGTTTTATTCTCTTGTTCCAATACACAAAGAAACTCATCCATCCCAGTTTATTTTCCCCCGACAGCACAATTTCTTTAGTAACTCTAAATCTAGCTGCGTAGTCTATTTTATAGAATATGTCCTTAATACACCACATGTACGCATGAGGATGATAATCACACGCTATATGTTCAAGAATGTCTTCTCGGTATTGAGAAACTTGATGAAACTGTTTGTGTTTTATTTTGTAACCAAGTTTAAACATTTCTTTTAGAACATCTGTTAATTGTTTGTCTAAACATAAGTCTATAACTGCTGCTGTGACACCTTTTCTAGCAAAAATTCCATATTTGTTGTGAGATTCTTTTATATATTCTATAAGATTTAACCCTTTTATATTTCTTCCTCGAGAGTATTCATAGTATATATCTCTGAGTTCTCTTTCCCAAAAATCTTGAATATCATCACTGCTTATTATTTTTTGCTCAACCATAAAATCTAATGCTTGCAAATCATGATGAGCAATACGAAATTTTATATGATGTTTCTGGTTGCTAAATTTACACTTTACACTCGAAGCCCCGTCACGTGGCTTAAACATTTGCAATAACTGAATTCTTTCTTCGTTTGTACAATTGCGATAAAAATTAGACATAAACAAATCACTTAAATCTTCTAAACATCCATTTCCATAGATTCTCTGAATATATTTAAAGCTACAACAGTCTGGAGCGGAGTCTACACTCGAAGTCCCGAGACTTCTCGCGGAGTGTAAGTGACTTTGACACTTGGTTGCGTGTAATGCCGCGTTCCAAAGTTTTGGGACGTTTAAATCAACAGTTCCTCCCGTTAACATCATTAAATATTTTAATATTTTCATTCCTGACTGTGTCGAACCTATTCTAATGGCAGCTTCAAAGTACTCAGGATCTTTAAAATCAACTTTTCCAGATGCATGCTGAGTATCGGGGCCGTTGGCCCCTCTGAGGGTCGAAGACCCGATCGCGTATGCGTACACTTCCGACATACTTCCAGCACGAATACTAGCTAATAAGTTTCTTTTTATTAAATCTTCTGAAAGTTCTAGAACTTCTTCAACCGGCACTGTTTTAACCATATTAAAACCAGATGAAGTATATCCTGAGGATGAATATCCGCTAAACATTTTATTATATAAAATGTTGTAATTGTTTAAATGAGTTAAAACTTTTTAAATAACACATCATGAATATTAATATCCGTATTATTAATAGAATTATACTTTGACAATTCTACACATCTATTAGGAAGTCCTTCTGAAATAATTGGTGTAATTGGAATATCTGTTATATAGTTAAAAGTTTTTCTAAATATTTCCGCAATAGAATTACAGTGTTCATCTCCGCAATGTATTATACATAATTGTGATTCCGAATTACATATTTTTGCTAACACGTGTATATCGAATATCCATGAAGTATAAATTGTATGAATGTGCCATAACGGTAAATTATCATAAAAATTTGTCATATAAATATCTCCTTCATTTCCCCTCAAAAAATCTAAAATAAATTCGGAACAATCTATATCATATATAATATAATTTCTAATTGCTAAAAAAAATGTCGATACAGTTTTAAGTCTATTTACAATATCAATACGATATTGTAAGTTTTCTGAAAGGTCCGAGTTAATACGTTTAAAAAACATAGGCATAAATGTATTTATAAAAAAATTGTTTAAATAAACACCCCAAGCATCTCTTTTATTATCTGGAATTTGACTTGAAATCATACTTTTAAAAAGATCATTATTCAGTAATCTAACAAAATATTCAGATATATTATTAATATCATATAATAATGATAATTGTGTACAATATGTATAAAAATTATCATATGATCCAACCAGTGAAACTATTTCAAAAAGAAAGTCTTTAAGTTTTTTCATATCTACACGTGTATCAGATATAATTTTATTAATTCTTCCAAATAAATTAGGAAACCAACATCTTGCGGTTAAAGCTTCAAATATATAGTCATTAGTATTCATATCAGCACTTCTAGGATCTCCGTAATTCCAATTTAAATTTGGAGTTTGACATAATTCTGTATATATAGACTTTATTTTAGGAGATGTTACTAAACATCCCTTAAAGTTAAATTCTGTTTTATTAAGTATACTTTTATCATAATCGTTAACATACATCTCAAAATCTTTTTTAAACATTTGTTTATATTGATCTATATTATCTTGAATATCCGAGTAAGATGTTAACGAATCCATAGATTCTATATATACACTACATTGAACGCTAGTATCATTTTCAGGTACAATTTCTGACATAAATTTAAAAAAATCATCCTTATAAATTTCAACACAACATTCGGTATTATTACATTCACACCTCGAACAAGTATATCTAGAATCAGAATGATTATCTCCTAAAAGTATAATAAAGGGTAATTTTTCATTATCTGTTAAAAGAAAATTATTTCTTAAATTATTCTCTAAATAACGAAGATAATAAAATGATACTATTCCTGAAATTTTATCAACAAATTTATGATTGTCGAATATAATCTTCATTTTAATATTATATATTAAAATTTTTAAATTTATATTCTTTTACACTCGAAGTCCGGACTGTATACAGAGAGCTACTGTGAATGTAGTTTATAAGTATTCTAAAACAAAAGTTACAAGATCTTGTATTAATACTGTTGTTAATTGTTGTTTCATGTGTAAAAAAGAGTCATGTATATTCTCTAAATATCTCGGACTTTGCATCCAATTGCGGTATTTCATATAAAATTTTAGACTTTGTTCTGGATAAGTTTTATTAACAAATTCTACTGTGTTGTGCATATAAAAAAAGATATGTTTACTTGGTAAAACTCCACGATTTGCTACAGTAACCATTTTGTTAGTTATATCGTAAACTTCATTCAAATGTGAAATTGGATAATTTTGACTCGATACTACAGATCGCGACGGATCCGATCTGTGCAAAGCACAGCTGAGGTCTTCGGCCGATCCGGAGTGTAACGTCAAGTCGAAAATATTAACACATTCTATACTAAGTTTTAGAAGCTCGGATATAGCATCTGTGGTGTTTGTATTTAGTTTATTTAAACAATTTATTATTAGATCTAAACAATAGCTTGAACAATGTTCCCAGACTGTGCTAATAAGTGTATCAGAATGTTCACGATATCCTTTTCCAAGTTTGAACATATCAGAAATAACGTTAGGTTGACATTCTTGTAAAAATTCTATAAGTTCAGTTAACACATTAGTCTTTAAAACCCATGGTACTGAACTTGATCGTATGTATTTATTATAATATTGACCTCGTAATATAAATTCTATCATAATTGTTGCGTATTCTACTTTGTCATCCATGTTGCCAAATAGTTCAAGACCAGCACCAGAGCTGTCTGTTAAAATGTGATAAACCACATGAATGTTATCATATTCAGAAAGTAGAACACATGCTTTTCCAAGAGTTAAAAAAGATTGATAATCTGGATGAAGCAATGGGGATTCTTCAAGAGACATTTTATATACATTTAGCTTGTTTTAAAAACTCACTTTTGTGGGGAACCCGAGCCGTGGCCCTCGCCACGGTTCCCTCTTATCGGCGCTAATCGGGATGCTTCGCATCCCTCCGGAGGGGGCAAAGCCCCGACAGCGCCTCTGAGGGCCGGAGGCCCGAACTTCCTCCTCTTAAAATATAGGTCGCGGAATTGCGACCTATCAAAAGGAAAGACTTTCAGAGTGGAACCACTTCGAGGAAAGTAAAGCTTCCCGATAGGTCCGATGGTGATTTTGATATCGTCTCACAGACTTAAGTTTGGTTTTCAGTTCATATATGAATCCGACTCAGAATCAGAACTTAATTCATATTCAGATTCTTCTCTTGAACTTGGATCTGTATCTTCATCTGTTAAATAAGGTAATCCTGAACTTCTAAGGCGAATTTTACGGACAATTTCTCCGTTGGCATTATAATAGATTTCATATGTTCGTTTATTCTCTACTAATTGTTTTTTTGATACTATTTGGTTTATAGCCCGCGAGGCGAGCATATGCTCGCCAGAGAGGGAGCTGGAGTGTAATTCGGATTTAGTATTTACAGATGATCCATGAATCGATGACTCAGGAACTGTAGTAACATTCTGAAGTGTACATTCTGTAGTTGCAGTATCTTCAATTTGCGATTCAAATTGTGTTTTAGATTTTGAAAATTTTGCAATTTTCTTTGACATTTTTCCACTGACAATCTTTTTTACACTTTCAACATCATTTTTAAGAGCCCTTGTGTAATCTCTATAATCGTCAAAGTGTTCATTAAAGATTTTTCTATCAAATTCATTCATTTCTTTTTCACCTTCTTCTATATAATACTTTTTAATTTCTTCTTTATATAAATCATACTGAGGTTCAGTACTTGATACTATTTTATCAGTTAGCATTTGCCCCCTTGAATCGCGTTTTAACTGACCATTATAATTATACATTAATGAGTTTCTAGTAGCATCTGTACAAATAACACGATTTTTTAACACAGGACGAAACTTACGAATAATTCCATTAACCCCATCTTTAAGATCCATCATACCTATTTTAGAACCTGTTTCCTGAATTAATTCATCTGTAATAGGTTCAAGATTTTGAACATATAAGTTACCTCCTGAATTATTTACAGTGTTATTAACAATATTTGTAACTTGTCTAAGTTTTTCAATCTGTTTCTGATAAGCTTTTTCAGATTCCTTTAGAATATTAATTTGCCCTTTTAAAAATCCTATCTTTTTGTTTGTTTCAGAAGATAATCTTTCATACTGGTCTTGTGTGTTTTTTAACTCTTTACTAGTAATATTAAAATTAGAAGTTAACTCTTCAAGTTGTTTAGCATAATTAGAAGTTAACTCTTGAATCTTATTATTAAGATTAACAATTTCTTGTCTTGCATTGTATTCACCAATTTTTGGACATGTTTTTATATGCCTATCAAGATTCTTTTTTGAAGTTAAATTGTTAGAACAATAAGTACATGAAAATACTACTGTTTGATCTCTTAAACAAACAGTTTCTTGATGAATCTTAAGGTTTCCTTTAGATGAAAAACTCTTATTACATACTTCACATATATTTTTTTCACTCATTTTTATATCATATCTTATACCTTTAAACTCATTTTCTCTTTTATTGAGTAAAATTCCCAGAACCTGATAACTTTTACCAAATTAAGAGAACACAAAATATCCTCATTTTTCTAATGTAAAATATTAATATCACTTCAAAGGTTATTATACATTTTAGAATTTCTATTTTCAATATTAACACAAGCGCTAAGAAATAAAGTCAAAAAATGTCAAAAACACTCAAAAGTTATAGAATCTAAATCTTCAAAATTATTCTCTTAGTTAATCTTTAAAAACTATTTTAAAATTCTTAGTTTTTCTCTTAATTTATACTATTTTAAATTTAGAGGGTATTACACACAAAAAAAATTTGTGTGTATATATAATATTCTTGAAAATTAAGAGTTTTACTGGGTATTTATTCTTATTTTTCAACTTTATTTTCAAGTGTACGAGAGCAAAAATCTCCAGATTTACCAAAAAACTATCGTATCTTCGACATTCAAGCTCGTAATAATCTCTAAAACACTGTCTAGAGTCTATTAAGAATGCTCTTTACTAAATTATAGACAAGTTCGAAAGTTATACGCTTGCGTCCACCTTCACGATAGTTTGTAAGAAACATAGAATGATATCTTCTGCGATTTTCAGTGAGTATACGGTTAAATTCTTGGACCAATTCTCTTTGTTGAACTAAAGATATCTTAGGTGTTATTCTAAGACTCATATAACTTCTAGCTGTTAATTTTGGTGTTGTATCTATATATAGTTCATCTTGTTGAACAATTTTTGCATTAATTTGCACAGTGTCATCTATACATTTTATAAGTATATTTGTATTTGGATCTGTTTGTTCAGTTCCCCTTGTTACTGTATATCTCGACTCAACGTGTGATATAAGCTCTCCGCCAATTGTCCATAAGTTATCTTCTAAGAATGTTGTTGTAAAACTAACTGAGTTAGGATATATGTATACACTCGTAGGATTGTTAGATCTTCCTACAGACCGCGACAGATCAAAACCTACCAACTCTTTCGTGTCTGTCAAGCTCTTTGAGCTTGACGATACTAAATTAGTTGGTGGGTTTTGTTCGGATCTGGAGTGTATAGAGAATCTAAATGCACAAACACCATAAGATGTATCGTCAAATACCTGCTCCTCAAATATATTTATTCTATCAACAGAATAAATCTCAAGAAATCTCGATCTTAATGCAAGATCTCCAGCTCTTGTAGAACACCAAAAGTTTACAGGAAGAATAACAATACCTCCTGAGGCATGAATTGTACACAACTGTTTAATAAATGCTTTATATAAATCATCTACTTTATACTGGTTAAAGATAGTTTTATTAGTTGATTTATTACGAGCTAAATATGGAGGATTTGTAAGAACAAACTTTCCAGTCCAGTCTGGAGGATTTAGCAAAGTATCGCGAACTTGCACAGGAAACGCTCCAGTAGAATGCTTAGGATCTATGTCGTACCCAGAGATTGTATATTCAGGACCAAGACCACGAATCAAATCTCCTTTTCCACAAAAAGGTTCAACAATTTCTGTTGTACCCTGTGGAATATCTAATCCCTGAAGAATATAGTCACGATTTGTGGTATAAAATTGCCCAAGCTGTTTCGAGGCCATTTTACAATGCCTTAAAGGTTTTAATATTTTTATATTAAAAAATTAATTTAATAGTTAAAACACTGGCGAGTGTAATAAATTTTATAATTCTATATCTAACATATAAGTTCCGTTAATCTCTTTTATACTTGTATGACCAGCTGATACATCAACTTTTATAGACCCTGTCTTCCATCTCATATTTAACAACACTTTACTTTCTGAAGACTGT
>JACCDX011049301.1_pt1 | contig 19772 bp, 26 predicted proteins | sample 7449681 | NCBI WGS metagenome assembly JACCDX01 (sample SAMN15323450, study PRJNA562643) | freshwater metagenome | isolation source: river surface water | place: USA:Blue River Watershed | collected 2017-08-18
ACATCTAAAACTCATAATATAGATGAATCACATGCATTAAATCATAGTATGGATGTCTATTACTATGCAAATAAGATTTATAAAAATGAATATAAAAATATTTTACACAACATCGTAAATCACACCACCAATAATCATATAAATCAAATAAACATATCATCATATAAAAAGATAATTGATACATCAGCTATTCTTCATGACATGTGTGATAAAAAGTACATGAATGAAGAGGATGGATTAAATAAGATTAAAGAGTATATCAAGAATGATTTTACAACAGAAGAGATAAAAATCATTGAAGAGATTATCAGTAAAATGTCATATTCTAAAGTAAAAAAGAATGGATATCCCGACCTAAAAAAGTATCAGCTCGCATATCATATAACAAGAGAGGCCGATCTTTTATCAGGATATGATGTGGAGAGAAGTATTATATATGGAATGTATGTTAAATCACAAAGCTATCAAGAGTCAGTCCTCGAAACAATAGATTTATTCAATACAAGAATTCTAAAGTATGATGAAGATAATTTATTTTATACAAATACCTCTTTAAATATTGCAAAAAGAAAAAAAGAGGAAGCGATTAAAAGACTCGAACTAATTAAAAAATTTCATTTTATATAGTTTTATATAAATTAGATTAAATTATACCAATTATACCAAATTATATAAATATAAATATATATTTATATAATATAAAGATAATGTTAAGTTTTTTTGGTTTAAATGATAAACCAAAAAATATGAGAAAAAACACAAGAAACATCAATAATAAAAAAAAGAACAATAAATCTCAACAACAACAACAACAATCAAATCAACAACCTAAACAACAGGTAAATCAACAAGTAAACCAGAAAGTAAACCAAAAAATAAAAAATACCACTTCTCCATCAAATCAATATCAAAAGGTAACCGTTATAAAAGACCCTTTAACATTAAGAAATTCTAAAAATTTCTTTCCAACATTTGAATATGAGGGAGGCGACGGTTTCAAATCAGTTAAGATTACTCTAAATCCCAATCAAAAAATCAATGCTGATGCAGGTGCAATGAACTATATGACTAATGATATGAAAATAGAAACTCAAATGGGAAGCCCACTTAGATTATTCTCCAGTACATCATTCTTCTACAATACATTTTACAATGATGGAAATCAAAAAGCCCAAGTTAATTTATCAAGTCTTCATCCAGGAGATGTTACTTGCTTCTATATTCCCAATGGACATAGTTTCAATTTTGTAAGTGATACATATATTTGCTCAACAACCAACCTAAATATAGATACTGATTTCCGTTTAGGAGGATTTATTTTAGGTTACGGTATTGCATTCGTTAGCGTAACGGCAAATAATGGACCCGGTTTAGTCTGGTGCGGGTCATATGGAAATACGATAAATTATACACTTAAACAGAACGAAAAGATAAAGATTGATAATGGCGTACTTCTTGGGTTTGAAGATAATGCAAAATTAGAAACAACATCTGTTGGAGGTTTTATGAGCACTATCTTTAGTGGTGAAGGATTGGTTACTGAAATTAAAAATGACAATACCGAACCAGTAACTATTTACCTACAATCAAGAAGTAAAATAGACTATAATAATTATATTAAGAAGATTGCAGGTCATAAATATGGATAAATATAATCTTTACAATACTTTTTATAAATTATAATCAATATCTTGCCAATTTATTGTTTTTCCAGTAATATCGCTATTAACATAATTTTTTTTATTTTTTTCAATTAAATTATTTACATAATCCATATCGACCAAATCAGGATGAACATACCAATCTTCATATGGATTAATGCCTTGATTATTTATATCTTCAAATATACATATATAACCTCTTTTTTTAAATATGTCACGTGATTTTAATCTTGTGTTATCAAAATTTGATCGATAAATATCATGTTCAAATGTTACTGTAGCAAATTTATATTTATCAAATATTTCATTATCTAATTTTTCCAATGTTTTTATTGTAGAACCATTTTCTACTTCTAAATCTATTTGCAAATAATCTATATTTAACGGCATATTTATATCTTCAAAAACTTTTTTATAATCTATATATATAGCATCGTTAATTATATAAAAACTATTTTGACGACATTGTTGATATAATGGTAGAAAATTAATATCATATTCAACCATAATTCCTCTCCAATCATACTTACTTTCCAATAAGTAAGTATTATTTATTTCAATAGGATGATTAGATCCTATTTCTAAAAATATCCCATTTTTTTTCTCTTTAAGAATATTTAATACAAACCTGTCTTGATTAGCTTGTCCATAATACATTTTTATTATATATTATCTTTAAATATATATAAATATATATATTATAACGCATTTATTTAACACCATTGATTTTTTTCATGACAATTTTAGATATAAAAATATAAATTTAATAATTATCAGTTACCAAAAATATGAAAGAATCAATATTTTTACACAACAACATCGACTACAAAATAATGATAGGTGAAAATAGATATGACAATTGGAACATTATTGACATATCGCAACCTTATTGGATATGGTTTCATGTAGCAGACTCTTCATCATCACATATTATACTCCAAATAGACGATATTAAAATAAAAGATATACCGAAACAAGTTATAAAAAGATGCGCTTGCCTTTGCAAAGCACATTCTTCGTCAAAATCACTTAAAAATACCATTATACATTATACACAAATAAAAAATATAGAGAAAACAACAATCCCCGGAGAAGTATCTCTCCTCACTGAACCGAAAGAGATCAGTATCTAATCAGGAAACTACGTTTCCCGAACCCTTCCTTGATTTGAAAAATTAATTTATGAAATTTATTTTTGTAAAAAATAATATTTATAAAAATTACCATTAAATAAACGAAATTTTTTCATTACTTATCACTCTATATTTTATTAAATAAATCTAATGCCAATAAAATAAATCCAATTACCACCATCAACAATATCACAATACTAAAAAAATATAAGTAATAAACATGACAATACACTCTTTTTTTTACATTATTTTCACTATCGCAATTACTTGTATTGTCAGAGCTTAGTGTAACGCTGATAAATTCATCACTTACATTATTATGTTCTTTATCAAATTTATTTATAGAATCATTTGATTTTATCATTATTTTTTAATCTTTATTCTCTATATCATTATACAAAATCACTTTAATACAATATTATTTTTAGTTCTGTCAAATATTTCAAATAAATTATTTCTATTTTTTTCTTTCTCTTTATCTTTGTCTTTTTCTCTTTCTTTCTCTTTTGCAATAGATGTTTTATATAAATTAATAACATCAGTAATCTTTTTTATTCCTCCCACTTTGCGAACAGTACTATTTGAAATATCGAGTTGCAAAAGATTTCTACCAGTTATCACAAATGAAGGATCATCTTTCAATTTGTTTTTAATCTTTTCGATAACCACATTAAATGTCTCTTCATTCCCCGTTTCTCCATCATTTGTCTCTTCATCACCGACCAAAATTCCATCCCCATTCCCGCCATCACAATCTCCCTTTTTAACGACAATTTCCCCTACATTCTTTTTCAATTTCTTCTTTGTATTTCCATCGCATACATCCTCCCCGCTAAAAGCCAATTCCGGAAATTTAAAGAATATATTTTTATAAATCTTCTCGACGTTCATCAATTCATTCTCCCTTTTACGATAAGATTCCTCCATTTTTTGTAAAAGCTGTTTATCATTCTGTAGATACGCCATCTGCACTTTAAATCCACCGAATGTTTCATTAATTCCCTGTAGAATTATCGACATTTTCTCATCATTACCATTAGCCTCTTTCCCTCCTCCTCCATCAAAATTCCCTATACCAAATTTTATCAAATAGTTTAACGTCAAAATACTGAATCGTATAAATTCCGTATTGTTAAAAACGTTGCTCACCATAATGACTGGTATATTGCTCTTCACTTCAAAATGAAAATGCCTCTTTCCATTAACGAGATTTGTGTCGTTAAGTGAGATTAATAGCGCACTATTGATCTCACCCTTTGCAACTCTATATTCAATATCCCTGTAAAATTTATCGGTATCGTCCTTTTTGAGAACTTGAACATTCTTCGACTCAATCAGCATCTTACTTTTATCAAATAGAAATAACATATCACCTTTAGCCGTCTCCTTATGCGTATCGATAATTTTACCATTACTGAATTTATCCGCCAAATAATTCTCAATAAAATTTTCACCGAAGATGCCCTTCTCAGTATTGCCCTTAAAAATCTTATCGAATAAGTTCGACACTTTATCGTTTAAAATGCCGATATTCCCATTAATCGCATCAAATCGCCCATTCTCCCCCATTTTACTCATCTCCAAAATTTTCTCATTTAATTCCGCAATATTTTCCCGCATCCTTTCATTCTTCTCATTCATTTCCACAAGCTGTTTCTCATATGTTTTTTTCATTTCCGCATTCATTGCAACATGTAGGCTCACAATCTTATCATAATCCTCCTTTGTTATCGATTTTCCCTTATCAATTAGCGTAGTTATATCGAGTGTTTTCTCGTTAATCATCCGCTCCATATCATTTTCTAAAGCTCCAATCTTGCTCTCATACTCTCTTCGCATCCTTTGTATATCACATATATTTTTCTCTCTCATTTCAGCAATCACTCCTTCAAATCTCTTTTCATTCTCAATTTCCCGACAAATATAACGCTCTTTTAACGATTCAATCTCCATCTTCTTTTCCATATATATCTTCTCTTTGCTCTCTTCAAAAGTCTCATTAATGAAATTCGATTGATTATCATACATGATAGTACCATAATTTAAGATCGATTCATTCAGTAATAAATCATCCCTCTCTAAATACAAACTCAATTTTTCATTGTTATAATCGACAGAAACAGGAATATTTATAAGTTTAATTCTTGTTTCCATTTCCATTCCTATTTCCATTCCCATTTCCATATTCATTTTCATATCCATTTTCATATCCATATCCATTATTTATTCTCTTTTATTTTATATTAAATAATGAAATAACAAAATAAAATAATAAAATAAAAAATCATTTTTTTTTTCTTTTTTATAAAAAATATTTTTAACAAAAATCCGGATTGAAATCATTGACTCCATCTTCCAAGAAATCCCGTAAAAACCAATTTTTAATAATTCCATCCTTATTACACCAATATGCATGACCAAAATCGATGATCCACACTTTCCCATCACTTATCATGAAATTGTACGATGTAATATCGATATATTCAATACCATCTTGATAAAATAAATCACTAATAATTTTTCTCATTGCAGTCCATACTTCAACGGGAATATCCTTTGGATTATCAGAATAAATATCCGCTAAACGCTCTCCTAAAACCTTTTCCATTACTATATCTGTTTTATCTTCATGATAAATAACATCGATGATTTTAGGACAAAAATCATACTTCAAAGATACATATCTCTGTAATTCAATCTCTCTTTCAATCTTCACTAAAGTGGTCTCTTTATGTAAAATACTCTTTGTAAACGACATTTTTTAATCCTTGTTTCTATACTACAGATGAACATAATCTTTATAATAAAAATAAATCATTTTTTTTATATTCCATAAAAAAAATGATGGATAAATATCTCATACATTTATTTTTTCTTTTATGTATACAATAAAACAATCAAATAAATATATAAATCGATTCATATATCAATCTATAATTCGATCCATATATCAATCTATAAATCAATAAAATGACATCATTTTTCGAAGCGGACCAAAAGTTTACACGAATAGTATTCAGCCTTTTTGATGGTCTAAATGATGCACCTGCATTATTAGACAAATCAGGCCTTAACAAGGACGATCTGGAGTTTAGAAAGCTTAAAAGATTAACTTCTGCTGATAATTTTGGCAAGACTAAAATGTACGAATTTTTAACATACATTCCCAAGAATGGAAAAAGAACTGAATACAAAGATATTGTTTGTTGTGAATTTATTCGACAAAATAACTTAGAAGTAAAAGTTAATATTACAGTTGCTGATATTACAGATAATATCAGCGAAACTTATGATAATGAGATCAATGATAGTGATGATGAGATTGAAACAAATCCGGTCGAAGAAATTAAAAAGAAAGTAGTTTTTTATTTATCGGGAAATCGCGATTATATAATAAAAAAATTATGCGATAAGATAATGGGTATGCGATTAAAGTTAATCCATAAGAAGCATCCATCTTTCCATTGGTAAGAGAAGCCGATCAAATATTCCAACTATTTCGACCATTTCCAACCATCTCCTACCATTTCCTACCATTTCCTACCATCTTTATATATTTATTTTTTTATAAAATATCGATTTACTTAATGGACATCTTCTCAATACTTTCAATTAATCCCCTATCTTCGTCTACTAAAGTCCCATTTATATATGCAAAAACGTCATGTGGTGAACGATATACTATATCATATCGTGATAATCGATTAACCATATATGTTATATAACAAACCAGTTTATGAAAAGCATAAGGTTTATTTAAATGATGGAGAACAATGTGCTTTTTTATATTATTTTTTATCCTGTCAAAACCACTAAATGGAAATGTTTGAAAACCATTTTTAAATAGAAATACCATAGATATGGTATCATTTTGTGCTTCTATTTTCATTTCATAAAAATCATAATAAGAATCATTTAATTTATCAAATTTTATATAGTATTTCATATTCACCTCGTCAAAATGTACGACATCACGGATTTTTTTCTCTTTTTTATTTGGAAACAAAACAAAATATCTAGAACGTGTATTCATTTATATAGATTTTAATATTTATTTTTTTATATTAATTTTTTATATTAATTTATATTTAAATTAATTTTTTAATCAATTTTTTTCCAAAAACTAAAAGTACTTAAAGAGATAGCACATAGTATAATATAAGCATATAATATAAAAGATGTCAGTAGAATCACAAAATAAGATAACTATTACAAGAGCATTGGCTGAATTAAAATTATTAGATTCCCGTATTGGAAATACTACTAATGATATTAATTTCGTCGTATGTGTAACTAAAAAGACAAATTATAACATTAATAAGAATGATTTCACGTCTCAAACAACCGCTAAATATCAGTCTTTAATGGATCTTATTGCAAGAAGAGAGAAGTTAAAGTCTGCTATCATGAAGTCAAATGCATCAACAATTGTAAGAGTAGCCGATAAGGATATGACTGTTATTGAAGCAATCGAGATGAAGAATACCATTCAATACAAGAAGAATTTATTAAATGTTCTTAGAAGACAACGTACAAATGTCACTAATGAATTTGAACAGAATAAGTCCCGTATTAAGCAATCAATCGATTCCAATATTGCCCAAATTTGCAGTCGTGATGTTAAGCCTGACCCAACCACTATTCAAAATTTAACAGATATGATGTGGAAGAACGATCCTGTAGAGATATATGATCCTATTTCGATTGATAAGACAATTGAAGAATTAACCAAAGAGATTGAAGATTTCGAATTAAATGTCGATTTCGTTTTGTCGGAAAGTAATTCACTTAATTACGTTGAAATCTAATATTAGGGAACCAAGGTTCCCCTAAAAACCCCTCCTTTTCAGGAAACTACGTTTCCCGAACCCTTCCTTTCATTTAAAAACAGAATTTAATACATCATATGTTCATCACATTACGTTTAAAAAACAAAAATAAAATCTAATACATAATAAAAATATCCCCTTTCCCTTATTAGACGAAACAAATAATATGTTATTGCTGGTCTATCTGCCATAAGAAATAACAGATGCTAATATTACAACACTTGCATTTATTTTGCTAGCGCAAAATGAAGAACTTTAAAGTTCTAAAGTTCTAAAGATAAAATGTAAAAGTTTAATGCAATAAAAGTTTATTTGATGAGGACGACATCAGTCCCATCGCCTTAAAGTTTACCGTTTAAAATTCAAAGCTTGATAAAATCCATGATTCTGGTTGCAAAATATCACCCTTCACAAACTTACAAACATTGGCCTGACCACTTCGGCAATGTTTTTGTAAAGGTTCGCGCACTGAAGATATTTGCAAAAGGTTATAATGTACCTATTTGTACCCCATGGCTGTCTATTTAAGGGCTTAGAAAAAAACTTTTTTTCTAAGCTCATCATTAGGAAAATCCCAAATATACCCATCCATACTCTTATTTTTTATCACATACTTTCCATACAATTAACGACTTTTCCTCGATCACTACCACCATCCCGTTTTGTACCCCAATAGTTTCTCCAGTTTATGAACATCACTTGAAAATATCTTCTTTAATTTGTTATACATTTTAATATCAACCTCTTTTAATGTTCTACTATCTTTCGACATAAATACCATTTGATAAGGGGTTTTAGGTTCAAATTTAGGAAGATTTAAAAAGTCGTATATCTTATTATATTCCCCAGTCATATCCTTTTTTACATGCTCCGTTATTAATACCAATATATTTTGAACGGGGAAATACCGTAAAAGATTCCATATTTGTTCGTAATAAAATCCTCTTTTAATATAGTCATGCCATAATCCAATAAAATACCTTTTTGGCTCGTCCATTCTATTGGTAAGTTCATCATCAATACACTCTTCAAATGAACTCTTTAACCCAAAATCGCTAACCATCATTTTATAATGACTATATGCTCTCTCACATGGATCTCTTAAAAATATGATAATCTTCATATAAGGATTTGTATGTTGCATCAATTGATGTGATATGGGATAATAAATGGCACAAGATGTCTTTAATCCAACCAGTTTATATTTAAAATCAAATTGCCTTAAAAACTCATATTTTCCAGAACCATATCTATTTAAATTATCAAAATAGTGAACTTCGTCATTAGGCATGTAAATATCAGGATGCATACTTAGATTTTGAAGAGCAGCAGTTGAACCACTTTTCATAACACCCGGTATAATAAAATCCAACGTACGATACTCTTTAAAAGTATATATTGAATTATTCTTCTTTTTAATAATTATAAAATCTCCCTTTATCTCACTATGAATATCATTATTAGATGGTAATTTATCGAGAAATTTATTTTTTTTATATATATATATACTTACAATTCCATTTATTAAAAGCATATTCCATAAAAGTTGAAATGTATCAAGAGTTATATCATTTCGCATGTAATAAATATGTTTGAAGAAAGGTGGACTATAAACATCTCCATTATAAAGTGAATATATGTGTTGGGTTTTAGGAATATTTTTATTTTTTGTCAATATCATATCAATACATTTGCCTAATGTAGTTTTTTTATTAATATTCACATCATTTTCTGAACCATAAATCATTATAGATCTATCTTTTATTCTATTTTGCATATATATATAATATATAAAATTATTATCTAAATTATCGTTTAAGTTAGGGAACCAATGTTCCTCTCATTTTTCTTTTTAAGATATTTTTTGGAAATATTTTTATTCAAATCCGCTCCTTTTATCATTTAAAAATTATCGTATTAAATAACTATAATAGGTGATTTATTTAAAAAAAATGCTATTTATATTCTCTATTTTCAGAATGTCCATATCTAAACCAATGTGATATGATATCTTCATTCGACAGATTTTTTAAATCAGAATATTTCCTATAAGAATTAAAATTAAAACCATCCGGTAAAAGAGAGATTGGATTAAAATGAAATGCCTTTGCACCATCGTAATTTACACCATTAAATATATTTTGAAGATACAATCGATTATCATATCTTATTTTATTATGTATATTCATATCTTTAATTGGGTGATATAAATTATTCAAATTTAAATTATTTGTATTCCATTCTGTTCTAAAATGTATTGTGGATAATTCACTTGGTGTATCTATTTTTAAATTATTTTGATATGCCAATGTATTAAACATCACTTCATGATAAAATAATATATTATGTTTTTTAGCATATTCCATAATTAAATTTAATAATTTATTAGATACTCTACAAGCACATACCATACTCTTTACCCACGGTAATCGTATTTTTCCTAATGCAGTATACCAATTATCCCAACCCTTTAAATTTCCATTATTATTTACATCATTTTCATTGGTTAATAAATCGCTCTCCTTATATTTTGAATCAATATTCATTAATACCTCTTCTTTTAAAAAGAATACATCATCCTCTATAAACCATACATTTTTATAATTTTTCTTTACAATGCAGAAATAAAATAATGCTTTATCCCATGACAACACTTTATTTGGAACTGTGGGAGTTGGTATTAAACTATTGTAATATCCAAATTTTTTAGAAAAATTATCGTCTATTTGAATAATTTTTATTTTAGTATTCAGTTTTGAAAATAATTCTATGTAATCTCTATTGTTGTCGTCAATGGAGATATATACATCATAATTATTAAAACCATTTAAAAAATTGAGCCATATATTATTGGGAAATCTCGTTAATATAACAATCGCATTTTTACACATATTATATATAATATATATAATATTTATTATTAAAATTACTATATTATATAGTAAACTTGCTGTTTGGATTTATCGATGATATCTCAATAAAAACATCGTTAAAAGTAAGTGTTATAATATTTCTTAAACTATATTTCTTAAACCATATTTTTTATAAATAATTATTTGTTATCTTAATCTTTTTCAATTATGAACTTCATTATGGTATTTAACAAAAAGAATTTTGTATTCACCTGCTGGTTCATTATCATATAGGTCTAATTGATTATTGTCCCTGCGAAAATTATATTCTTCAATTATGTCGATATCTTTGATTGAATCTTTAATATCGTCGGTTAATCTTGAATAACTTTCATTCAATTCGTCTTCTAAATCTTGGATATAATCATCATATGAAGCATCATTTTCCTCCAAAAAAAGTTTATCAATTGTATCCGCATTTGCAAGAAAAGAATCTAATATATTGGTGATTATTTGGAGATCGATTTGAGGATAATCATCCTCATTTCTTTCAGAAATATTTAACAATACTGCGATTGCATTACTGCAAAATATTTCTGGCTTTGGAAAATTATTACCACTAAACCTCTTATTTTTAATGTTGCAGATATCTTCGAATATGACTAAATTGTTCATACAATGATAGTCTCTATTGTAGCAAAAAAGTTCATTTTTTACAAAAGACATAAAAAAATAGTCATAATGTAATAATGGAATAATACAATCTGTATATAATTTAACATTATTATCATGATTTTTAATGCATCTTTTTTTAATGAAATTTTTCTTGTCACAACGAATAAGTGATCTATACATCTTCATGTGAATAGATTTTAGTAATCGATCAATGTCGTTAAAAAAAAGTCTATATTCGAAATCTCCATTGGAATTTGGATCAACACTAATTGAATTTAACTCTTCCAAATAGATTGAAGATTCATTTTTATTTGTAAATTTTCTAATCCTATTTGCAATACAACTGCAAATAAAAAAGTGAAATTCAATTATATCGTCATAAATAGATGCATATTCTTCCTTATCAAATGACTCATCAATAAAGATGGCGTAAAAGATATTAAATACGAACTTATCGTATTTAAATGTATATCCATCTGTTGATTTGGAAAAAAAACAAAATTGACGATTAAAATTGTCGTCATATAAAGAGGATTGAACAAGTTCCATAATCCTGAATATTTTCAAGATTAAATCAAAATCTTCACCACGAATATAACCGGGACTATGAACTGATTCAACAATAATTTCAGAAATATCAGCCCACATAAATCCAAAAAAGGAATTACCTCGAGATGTGTACTTATCGAAATATGTTGCATGTGCATTCATTATATCGTCAACAACGTTTGTTTCATCAATAACATTTGATTCATCATCAACGTTTGATGCATCATCAACGTTTAATTCATCGTCATCTAAAACAGAAAACCTATTCATTTTACAAAAGATATAAACAAATATTATATTAAATATAATATATTGTATGATAAATATGATATCAGTATTTTTATCCATCAATTTTTTCACATTGTATATAAAAAAAATTGATGAATTTTTTACCTTATCATAAATTATAATAAATATATATCATATATATACTTAAACAATAACTACATCATAACTACAACAAAACGACTAAAAATGGACGCTGTATCATTTAATTTTATTGTTATGTGTTTATTTCCTGTAATAGAAGAGATTAATATTAAACGTTCTAAAGATAAAGAAATAATAAAACGCAATGCCGTCATGCAAAATGTAAAGGATTATTGCAAATCAGTTATGGAAGATAATAACGACCACCAAGTATTTTATCCAATAACAGTACCTGCCATTCAAATGATACTTGGTATTTTTAAGCATTATGATAATAATGTTAGTCCTAAGTTAGGGGATTTTGTTGGTTTAGTATTTTCCTCACCAATAACAAGCAATCCGTATGCAAACATTGCGATACAATTGAGGATAAGAAAGTTTAATGTATGGAGGGATTTTATTAATAAAAATAATATCGATCAAATGAAGATTGAATTAAAAGATAATAAAATCCATTTTGAATAAAAATGGCCTTTTATTATCAAAATTGTCGTTTAAGTATCATATTTTTTCACATTATTATAAATCCCTACTTAGCTTCTATATTTTGATTAAAATGTCGATTTAATAACGACAAGTTTATAAGAATCGATTTTATTAACATAAATTCACTTTTATAAAAATCACCGTATTACATAACGGTAATAGGTCGCTTGTAGCAAACGCGGCCGAGTGGGGTAGGGACGCGTTTATCGAGGATTTCTCAATAAAAATGCCGTTAAATTATATTACATAACATGACAATATATATATATTATATATATATATATATATATATAGAATTTCATAAATGCAAGTTTATTTCAACATATAATAATATGTGGTATATTTAAAATGTCATTATCGTATTCAAATTTTGATAAAATAATATATTTCAATGGTAATTTGCCTAATTCACAGACTTTAAGGTGTGAAATGAGTGATACATATGCTTTTTATAGAACACGTTTAGGAAAGCAAATCGTTTCTCAAAGCGGGGAAAAATATGGCCCTTATTTGTATCGTAATAATCGTAATGGAGTTCTGGTCTCTTCATGGGATATGCCACAAATAAATAAAATAACATATTCATCTACTGATATTGGTATGAATGCTGATGCATTGATATATTATAAAAATGAGTAACCAATATGGGAAACCAGTGTTCGCCTATAGCCATTCTTTTATCATCAAAAATTGTTGTTTAAGTATCATATTTTTTACATCATTATTATAAATCCCTACTTAGCTTCTATCTGTCGATTAAAATGTCGATTTAATAACAACAAGTTTATAAGAATCGATTTTATTAACATAAATTTACTTTTATAAAAATCACCGTATTACATAACGGTAATAGCTCGATTGTAGCAAACGCGGCCGAGTGGGGGTAGGGACGGGTTTATCGAGGATTTCTCAATAAAAATGCCGTTAATTTCAGCTATGTGCGCCGTAGGCAACTAGTTGCATAAAAGATAGCTTTAAAAAAAAATTGATGATTTTAATTACTATCATACTTGATTTATAATGCAAAACAATTAATTAAAAAACAGAATTATATAATGGCAATGGATCCTTATTCATTTAATTTGGTCGTATTTTGTTTATCTCATGCTATTAAAAATCTACATGAAGTGGTTGTAAATAGTGATACAGATAGACAGATTAATGCACTAATAATTGGTATGAAAAACTATGCTAATAAAGTGAATTTAGATACTATTTGTGATAATGTATTTTACGACAATAATATTGAAGTAATTAGAGCAATATTAGGATTATATAAAGTAATGGATAAAAATGGCTATGTAAGAGGCTTATGTTATTTATTGATTGAAACGGAAATGGAATGCGATGGTGTTCATTTAGCGTTGTGTGATAATTCAATGATACTACATCTATTGGCGGAATATCTCAACAAAGTCGATATTAAACTAATAGATATTGAGATTAAAGATAATAAATTATATTTTTAATCGTTGTTTAAAAAGATATATTATGTGATGTAAGAGGATTTATTTATTTTATATCGGTATTATTAAATTCTATTTATAAAAATATAAATCAATTATTAACCATAATAGGTTGGCATATTCATTAATCCCATTAATTGATTAATAGGATATTGACAATACTCTTCATCATAATCAGATTCTTCTTCTGCTTCCGCCTCTTCATCGCCATTCTTTTCATCATCATCTTTAAAAGAAAGCTTATCCAAAATCTCAATTAATGTATCGAGATTTATCGTATCATTTTTCACGATATAAAAACCACTTCTTCCATGATTGTCAATGCAATGAAAACATATCTTTTTATAATTTTTATCATCAGGATTTAGATTCATTAAAATAGAGGTAGGTTCTTCATTTTTATCTCTAAGTATCGGAATCCAAAACAATAAACTTCCCATATCAGTATAATAAAACATATATCGACTCTTATCATCTTTCTCCAAAAAGGTCATCTTTTTCTCTTTAACTGTCTCTTGAGCATTATCGTTATTTGTATCATAACATTCTAAACAAATGTCGTATGTATTATCATTTTCATCTACTGTATAAAAATTTTCTTTTTCAATATCTTTTTTTCGACAAACATCACAATTACGACTAGAGATTTCAATACATTTCATTCGAATAGGGCGTTCTTCAAGCAAATTGCAATTTCTACAATTATTTAATTTCTCCTCTCTATCTTTGTAGTTTTTAGCACCATTTTTAATGGCGACCTCTTCACTCGTCTCTTCAAAACATAATTTACACATATCACTGTAACAATGATAACAGTAATAACCATCTTTTTCCATAGATGTATGACAATAATCACAATAATAACAATCAGAAAAATAATTAGGACTTTCTCCAAAAACTAATCCATTAAATGATCTTAATCGACAATTATTATCATATATCTCTTCAAAAAAAGAAGTGATCATTTCAGGTGTATAAATTTCTATTTTATTTTTATCGATTTTTGATTCGTCGACGATTGGAAGGTCATCCATTCTTGTTGGTTTCATAAAAAAGAAAGTATATCCATCTTCAATACATGAACCGTCTGAAAGTTTTTTTAATTCCTCTTCTATTTTTAAATTATTTATGATCTCCATTTTTATATATAATCATACCATTATCTCTTTATATCAAATCGATTTAATCGGCCAATTATAAAAATTATAAATAAAACGCATATGTATAAAAAAATAAAAGAAAATATTTTATATAAATAAATGTTTTTATATAAAGGATTTACAATATTTTCCTGGTTTTCTTCGACCGAAAGTGTATGGTATAATACGGAGAATAACAAATATTATATATCAAGGGACACACCAACAGAAATAAAAGAGGAAGAATTTGACGATTCTTTTTTATTGATACAAAGACCGAAAAATAAATTGAGAAAAATATTAGTTTATAAAGATAAATTGACCAAACCTTATCGAGAAATAACCGTAAAAGAATTGGAAGAAGGATTGAATGAAAAAGCGGTACTTAGATTTCATCCCTATAAGGAAGTATCATAAAAATACCGTTATTCTATTGATATATTTTGCGATGAATGGTTTATAAATTATTTTATTTTAAACCATAATTCCGCATATTTTTCAGCAACACCTTTTAGGAGATTCTCATGTGAATCATATTTACCCATATTGGGGAATCTTTCTAAACGACCGTCATAATCATCACAATTAGATACGTGAAAAGCATACTCTTTAGAGGTTTCATTATAAAAAATATTGTTATAACAAAATCCTCGTCTAAAACCATGTGTTATTATCCATGTTTCATTATCAATGGTTTCAAATGTGGGATTATCATTCGCTTGTAATTCTTCCGTAAGATGAACGACAATGTCGTTTATAGTGGTACATTCATGAGCTAGCATTATATATTTATATAAATATGATAAAATCTTTATATTAAAATTATGGAATATCATTCCATAATTTTAATATAAAAATATAATGATATGAATAAAGTATAGCAAGATGTTAAAAATAAGCATATTAAAGACGGTAAATATAGTGAAGAATAGGGGATTTGTTTATGGGAGGAGAGCATACAGTGATGAAAAAGAGAAGATGAGGGAATGTTTAAACGGGAAGAGTATGGAGAATATGTTGAAAAAAGAGTTAGAAAAGATGAATGAAAGTTTAAGACGTATAGATGATGGTATTACTTTGTTAGCTTTATTATTATGGTTTAATACAGCTATATTATCGATAAAGAGATAAGGTAATCCAAAAAAATTGATTAATAATTTTTATAGGATAGTATATTTGTCATATTATCCTATAAAAAGATTGATAGAGATGACGGAAAATCTCATTAATATTACGGTAAATGAACCGTTATTAAACGAGCCTTTAAACAATCCGTTAAACGACATTCAGAATGACGTTCATATTGATATAAATGATGATACAGAAGAAGACAATTTTTTATTTAAATCGTGTTTAAATAAAAAATATAAAATATATGAGTATGAATTCTCAATTATGGATATGTATTGTAGATTTATTGGATTATATGCCGTATTTATGGTATTCTTTTTTATATTGGTAGTAACGCCATATGTAGATTGGAATGTAAACACAAAAATATTATCATTTTTAAGTGTGATGTTATTTGGTTTATCACTAACTTTTTTGGCATGTTATATACATAATAGGGGAAAAAATACTATAAATTTTCGATTTTTTTAAGTAAAAAAGGATGTTTTTTTTTGGAAAAATAAGTATTATATACAATGATACGAAATATTGATAATGAAAAAAATTGATTTATTTTTTTCATATATTATGGTTTAATCTTATTTAATTATAAAAAGTAAAAGATGGATGACTATGATGAAGTACCGAATAATGTAATAGGAATATTACCTTTTTTATGTCCAATTGTAGAGGATGATACATTATTTCATAACTACAATATGGTTGCTGAAGCAATTAAAAAATGTCCAGGTGGGGTCTCTCCTTTAATGCAAGCTATGGCATTTTCTGATGCAGGTTTCAATAACAAATATTCTTCTGTAGAATTTTTTAGAGTGACATATAGGAAAAAGCCTCCTCCTCCAGTTAATAAAAACAATAAAATTTACGATAAATATATTGACATAGAAAAGAATAAAAAGGATAATTATCAAACTAGAGATAAAAATGAGTTAAATAAACATAAAAAAAACGATAAATACAATGAAAAGTATTTTGATAGAGCATATAGAAATAAAAAATAAAGGTTTTTTTAATATCTATTTAGTTGCTTTCTTTATAAATGACTGTTAAATTTGGATTAACAATATTTATTACACCATTTGATATTTAAAACGCCCATATTTTTAAAAATTTTTATATATTTTATGTTTTCTTCTTCTATGTTTTTTAACAGTATATTCTTTTTTTCTTTCATAACTTCCTTTAAATATATTTTCATATATACTTAATGGTATTTCTTTTATTATATTTTTTATGTTTTCATTTAATTTTATATAACCTAAATTTTTCTTTTTATATAAATAATTTTTCAATACGCTAAAATAATTCTCTATACAATTTGTATAATGTTGATATACTACTGAGTGTAATAATTTATTATTTTTATTTATAATATTTTTTACTTTTTCATTTCTATGACAACTTGCATTGTCTAATATTATTAATTTATTTTTATATTTATTTGTTATATTTTCCTCTAAAAAATCAATTAAACGATTACTATCTATTCCTCCTTTTTCATATATTTTATATCCTATACATCCTTTTGTTGTTATTGCAAATATTCCTGTATATTTTTTAAATACTTCTTGATTATGTGTTTTTAATATACATCTTTTACCTTCATTTGAATAACAATATTGACGAGTATGATATGAATTTAATGAAGTTTCATCAATACAAATAATATCATCTAATTTATATTTTTTAATTTCTTCATAAAATATATTAATTAATTTTTTTATATCTACATTTTTACCATATCTTTTTAAAGGTTCGTGTCTTAATCTTTTTAATTTTAAAGTTATATAATTATCATCTAAGACCTTGTCTAAATGTCTAACACTTATATTAAAATCAGAAAATTTCTTTCTTATTAAATAGTGTAATTCTTTAATTGTTATTGTTTTATTTTCAAATACAATTTTTTTCATATAATTTATGTGTTTCAATTTAACTTTATGTGAAATTGGAATTCTATTGTGTCGTTTAATTGATTTTTCATCTTTATACCTTTTTACCCATCTTATTAAACTTCTTCTTGAACATTTAAATATTTTACATGTATTTGTTTGTGATTTATTATGTTCTATATAATATTGAACAGCACTAATTTTATAGTCTTCACTTTTATGTTTTTTCATTATTATATATTTTATTAAAAAAAATAAATATAAAATAATATTAAATATTAATTTATATAAAAATGAATGTTGAAAAAAATAATATTAATGAATTAATAACAGAAATAGAAAATCTAAAATTAAAAAATAAAGAGTTAGAAGATAAATTAAAATCTTATACAAATAGTACAAGACATAAAAAATATTATGAAAAAAATAGTGATGTAGTAAAAGAACGTGCTAAAAATTATATGGAAAAAATAAAAGAAACAAATCCAGAAAAATTAAAAGAATGGCGTCATAATGCTTATATAAAACGAAAAGAAAAATTAAAAGAACAAAATAATGAAAATATAAACTAATATTATACAAAATATACAACAATAAATTATTTATGGCACTCTACTTTTTCTCCATTACTGTCATATACCCAAATCTCACATTCATAACCGGCTTCTTTTAAAGCTTGTTGTTTTAAAAATACATTATCTTCTTTTTTTATTAGAGTCCATGTTGATTTTGCTTCAATACATCTATTTTGAGATTTTATAAAACAATCAACAAAATATCTATGTATTTTACCGTCATTTCCTTCATACCAAACAACAGGAACTTCACTTCTTTTTACTATAATATCTTCATCCAATATATTTTCATTTTGTAATAATTCATCAAGCATATATTTTTCATATCCTTGTATTCTTTCTATTCTTCCAGATGGAAATACATAATCATAACCTTTATAGGCATTTTTAGAAGCTTTTTCAGATATATCTGGATGTTGCATTGCATATTCAACACCATATCTTTCTAAACATGTTTCTTTAATTTTATTTTTTATTTCTTCATTATGCATTGGATTTTCAACACCATATTTTTCTAAATTTGTTTGTTTACCTTTATTTCTTACTTCTTTATTTTGTAAAGAATATTCAACACCAAAATTTTTAAGGCATGTTTCTTTTTTTTTATTTTTAATTTCTTCACATTGAGATGGATGCTCAACACCAAAATTTTTTAAATTTGTTTCTTTTATTTTTTCTTTTATTTCATTATTATGTAATGGACATTCAACACCATATCTTTCTAAATTTGTTTCTTTAATTTTATTTTTTATTTCTTCATTTTGAGATAAAAATTCAACACCATATTTTTTTAAGTTTGTTTCTTTTATTTTATTTTTAATTTCTTCATTTTTACACCTTTTCTCATTTAAAACGCCCATTTTAGTATGCAAAAATAAGAAAAAATATTTTTATTATGATAAAAACACCTATCGCGAAAATCTGTATTGAATGTTTTTATGTATACACATTGAAA
>JACCDX010061962.1_pt1 | contig 19764 bp, 8 predicted proteins | sample 7449681 | NCBI WGS metagenome assembly JACCDX01 (sample SAMN15323450, study PRJNA562643) | freshwater metagenome | isolation source: river surface water | place: USA:Blue River Watershed | collected 2017-08-18
ATTCTCCAAGCTGGAAAATATAATTTTTTTTGGTCACTAAAATATTTCATATAACTAAGATTTGAATTATAATCTAAGTTTCGTAAATTATTAATACGAACTGGTGCAATATAATTATTTATTTGTGAATTATATAGTGAATAATAAATACTGTTTGTAGCTTGATAATGTAAAAATAATACATTTTTATCATCAGTAACTGTCATTGCTTGTATAGTTCCATAATTAATTAATGTAGCTTTACCATTTGTATAATTTGTTCCATTCCAATTAGCAAAATAAACATTACTATTTTTAATATAAAATATACGTTCACCATCTGAAGAAGTTGTTACTATTGAAATATTGCTAGATAAATCTAATGTATTTTTAAAAGGACTATATGTAATACCATTCCAATCAGCATACATTATTTTATAATCTGTACCCCCTACTGTTGGTGAACAAGAAATAAAAATACGATTACCATCTTTTGTAATATCCATTGCACTTGGTGAATTATATACATGATAATTATTTATATTATGTTCTAATACATAACCATAACCATTAAATTTAAATAAAGAAATTAAACTATCATTAAATGATGCTGCAACTATATATGTTCCATCATAATTAACAACTATTGTACTTCTATAAATAAGAGAAGCAAAATATGTACCACTATACCAAAGTCCCCAGTCAAATTGATATCCATTATAATTTGACCATGTATTAGTACTTTCATTATATCTTGACCAATTTATAGATTTAGTATATGTATTACCATCAAAATAAGCAACTATCATTTTACCATCACCAGACATTGCTTGACTATATGTATTTGTATTAGGTGAATTTGCTATATTAACAAAACTTTTATAATTAACACTTGATGGTCTTTCATTATATAAACTAACAGTTACTAATTTAGTATCAGCACTTTCAGAATCAGCTAAACCATAAGAATAAACTGTTTCAGTTGCTATTGCATTAGATAATGTAATATTAAATACATTACTCTTATTATAATATTTATCTTGTGCAATTGGATATAATATTCGTGGTAAAATATCACCACTTATAGTTAGTGAAGTATATGAATCTAAATTATAATTATTATTATTTAGTGACAAATTAGATATATCAATATAATATGTTCCCACATTAATACCACGATATAATGCAAAATATAATAATAAAACATTATCATTTGGATAAATATTACTTAAATTATAACTAATAAATGCATTTTGTGTTCCATCATACATTTTGTTGCTTTTATATATTTCTAAATATGTATTTAATTTAATAATATCACCATATGTTATACCGCTTATTGATGTAAAATAATTTTGATTAGTTAAATATATATTATTAACATATATTGGTTTGTTTGTTTCAACATTAGAATTACTAAAATTACTTGTATAAATATTAGAAATATCAACAATATCATCTTCAAGTATACCTGATAATGTCCATGTTATATTTGCATTTAATGTTGAATCATATGTTTTTGTTTGTCCAAATAAGTTTATTTTTATTTCTTTTTGTAATATATTTGCAGTTGTATTTGTTTCATAATTATAATTTACAATATTATTATAATTATTATATAATCCATTAACTTCATCTATTGATATTTTTTTATCAAATATATTAAATTCATCAATATACCCATTAAAATTACTAACTGGTAATTTTTCAAAATATAATGCACTACCAGTTGATGCAGTTGCTATTAATTGATTATTTAATAATAATTTTAAAAATCCATAGCCTGTTGTAACATTTGTTTGTGTATTTACTGAAAATGTTTTACCATAATCAATTGATTTATACACAAAGTTAGCAACTGCAAAATAAACTATTTGTCCATTTCTACTACAATATAAATCAATATATGTTGTTAAATTAATTGTATTATTTAAAGTAAATGTTGTACCATAATCAGATGAATAATATAATCCAGTTGAGTTCTTAATAATATACATATATTTACCATCATCTGAAACAGTCATAGTAGTAGTATTTACTAAAGAAGTTGCTGTTTTAACCCATGAAACACCATAATCAGATGAATAAATCAAAACTGTATTATATGTACCGTAATTAATACCACCATGTATCCATATATATTGACCAGAAGAACTACAATTTATTTTTTGATTCCAATATTGATTTATTCTTGTTCCATTACTATATTTATTTATTGTTGTAAATGTTAATCCATAGTCATTTGAGACATAAATATAACTGGCTAAATTATCACCATTTATACCTTCTGTACTTCTAGATACATAAACATATTTACCATCATCACTACAACATACAATACCATAACCATAATCAGGACCTGTTGTAAATGATGCACCATAATTATCAGAACGGAAAAAGAATGAATATATTGCATACATATATTTACCGTCTAATGAACATGCAAGACCTGTTCCTACACTATTTCCAAAACCAGAACCAACAAAAAAAGTTATTAAATATGCTCTTGTTATATTACTTTGAATAAATGTTTTACCATAATTATTAGAATATAACAAACCAGAACCAGCAATAAATCCTAATATATATTTACCATCATAAGAACAAGCAATTTTATATGGTGAAACATTTGATTTTAAAACTAAATTAATATTTAAATTAGTTGTATTAGTATTTATAATACTTTTACCTAAATAAGCAATTGATCTATCTTTATTATTATTTGAATAATAATAAGATTTAATACCAGTATAAACTAAAGAATTATTTACATAAATATCAGTAGTACCACTAATAGTATCTAATGACCATACTATATGTGACCACTCATTAGTATTTACATTAGTATTTATAATTTCAGTATATTCTATTTTATTATTATATACTATTAATTTTAATCTACCATAATCAATAACTAGTGAATGTAAAGTTTCCAAATATGGAGTACCAAATTCAAATATTGTTGTACCTGATATACATTGATTTGGTTTTACCCAAATTGAATATGTTACTTCATTATTTGGCACCATTATATTTTGTAAATATACACTATTATTTTTAGAACTATCTAAATATAAACTTGATGTACCAAATTTATAATCATTACTTGTAATTAAACCAGATAATGTTGCAAAATTTAGTGTAGAACTATTAAAATCATAGTAAGTATTTGAATATTTTTGAAATGTTGTATATTCTGTTCCTGATGTATCTAATATTATTCTTTTATTACTACCAGTATTATAATCTTCAAATCTTGCTGTATAATTTAATATATCATTTGGTAATATTATATTACTTAAACTAATATTTATATTTGTTGTTTTATCATATACTTTATCTAATGCAATACCATTTAATATTTGTTTATAAATATTACCTGATGTTGTTAAATATGGTAATACATAATAATTTCCACTATTTTGTCCATAAATATTTACATTATAAAAATCTGCATAATTACCATTTAATGCATTATAATTTCTATATTTACCAATTATTGAACTACTTAATGATACAAAAGAAATATCACATAAATAAATATTTACTAAATCATAACTATTAATAGTGGCAACTGTTGTTTTATCATATGTTTTATCAATATTTAATTTAGGTATTAAAATAGCTGCACTAATTGTACCATAACCAATTGAGTTAATACTAATATCATAATTAAAATAATGATCACCAATTAATGCAAGATTTGAAAAAGTAATTGGTTTAAAAAACCCAGCATTTGGATTTTGATAATTTGTAAAAACATATATATTTGAAATATCAACAATTTCTGTTGGTATAACACCACTTAATGTATATGAATAAGTAAATGTTGATTCTGCATCATAATATTTAGGGTTTATTTTCCATACAGCATTTATTGGTTTTCTTAAAATATTAGCAGTAAAACCAGCATCATTTAAAATATAATTATCATTATCATTTTTATTTTTATAATTATATAAATAAGTTATTTCATACGGTAATAGTGGTCTATCAAATATTCTAAAATCATCTATATTACAATATGTTACGTTATATCGTCCAGCAGAATCTAAACTAAAACCTAAAAAACAATCAGTTCTTGTTATATTTGGGAGTATAGATGCTTCGTAATCAATTGTTGTTGAATTAACTACAATAACGCCGTTTACATATGCATAAAATATATTTGGTGATGCAAATACAACTGTTATATAATACCATCTATTACATTTAAAATTTATATTTAAATTTACGTTTAAAGGTTGTACTCCTAAATTATATATTGTTTCACCATTTACTACATTACCTGCACCTCCTATTTGAATTATATTTGAGCCATTTCCATTAGTTCCTAATTCTACTATTCTAAACCAATAACCAGTTGCTATTCGTACATCTACATTTAACCAAAATGAAAATGACAAGCCATTTTTTGATGGTTTAAATGAATTCATTCTAAAATATTGTGGATAAACATCTATACCAGTTCTTAAGGATGCTGAACCGACTTGACTTATATAATTACTAATATCTAATATATTTATACTTGTATAACTTGTATCATAAAGACCAGTTATTAAATTTCTTACTTTTCCACCTAAAAAAGTTTCTCGGTCAAAAGAATAATAAACTGATGCACTTATATCTGTATCTAATATATTAGGTATATATGAACCTGATAAACTTACATATGTATTTATTCCATTACCAACACTAATTGATGAATATACCTTATAAATATTAATTATATCACTTGAAATTGTTCCTGATAATGCTATATCAAAACTATATGTGCCATCATAATATTTATCTTTAGCAGTATAGGTTACTATACGTTTATCAATAAAACCACTAATAGTTATTGTTCCGGATGTATAATAGTTTGATGCCATCGACCCATAAATTTTGATATTGGATATATCTATTAAATTATATCCAGCTTGAACATATTTAAACATACCAAAATGAGTATTTGAGATATCAACATAACCACGGTCAATATCGTAGATTCCTGATATTGAAATAAACTGAACAGATGCATTATATTGTTTATCGTATATTTTAGGTAAACCAACAAAATTAGTTGAAACATATGAAGGGACAATATTACCTATAGTGTAGTCACCAAGTATTTTATAGTTACTATTATTAATTGATATATTTAAATAAGACATTACTTTATTAATACCTGTAAATCTACTATTATAAAATACATCACCTGATAAAGAAACAATATCATAAACTCCTTTATAATTACTAACATCATACATTAAAGCACCAGATAATCCTACATAACCAACAGTAGTTGAATCATATATTTTTTGTAAACCATAAGCTAATCTTGGTAAAGGGCTAATTATTCCACTTATGGTTCCAGTACCTGTAGCTAGTATATAATTTGAACTATTATTAGAGATATCAATATTAAAATACATATTACTTATTCTCCAAGCTGGAAAATATAATTTTTTTTGGTCACTAAAATATTTCATATAAACTAAGCCTGCATTATAATTATAAGCTGGACTATTATTAACAAGAACTGGTGCTAAATATGTATTTAATGATACACTATATAATGAATAACATAAAGTATTGTTAACACCATAATGTAAAAATAATACATTTTTATCATCAGTAACTGATAATGCTTTTATATTTCCTGAATTAATTAATGTTGGTATACCATTTGTATAATTTGTTCCGTTCCAATTAGCAAAATAAACATTATTATATTTTACATAAAATATACGTTGACCATCTGATGAAGTACATAAAGTGGAAACATTACCAGATAAATCAAGAGTATTTGTAAATTGACCAAATGTTTGACCGTTCCAATTAGAATACATTATTTTATATGAATTTCCAGAAGGTGCACATGCCATAAATGCTCTATTACCATCTCTAGTTATATCAATACCAGATGCTAAATTTATTGATGTATAGTTATTTATTGTATGTACTATTTTATAACCATAACCATCAAATTTATATAAAGCATATGATGAAATATTATTTGCACCAACTAAAATTATTGTTCCATCATAATTAGATGCAATTGTGGACCAATATGTTGACCCTTCTGAATTATAATAACCAATAAATGGAGTCCAAGTATTAGTTTTTTCATTATAACGAGACCAAGAAATTTGTTTAGCATAAGAATTTCCATCTAAGTAAGCGATAATCATTTTACCATCACCTGATATTGCTTGACCATATGAGTTTGTATTAGGTGAATTTGCAATATTAATAACACTTTTATAATTAACACTAAATGGTCTTTCATTATATAAATTAACAGTTACTAATTTAGTGTCAGCACTATCAGAATCAGCTAAACCATATGCAAAAACTTGTTCACCTACTATAATATTAGATAAGCTAATACTTACTGAATTGCTTTTATTATAATATCTTTCTTGTGCAGTTGGATAAAGTGGTCTTTGTAAAATAGTACCACTAGTTGTTGCGGTTGTTATATTCAAATAATAATTAATATCATTTAATGATAAATTAGATATATCAATATAATATGAACCTACATTGATTCCTCTATATAATGCAGTATATGATAATTCTACATTAGATGCATCAGGTAATGAATAACTAACTATTGCTGTTTGTGTTCCATCATATATTTTATCAGAACTATAAAATACTGGTGTTACCAATACTGGATCTAATAGATATTTATAATTTGATATATTATCAGTAAAATATAAATCTTGAACATTTATATTATTTCTTTCTAATATCCATTTACCACTTCCTACTATACCATTAGCAGCACCTATTTTTATACCTAAACTATTTTCTAGTTTATCAAAAATGTAACTATAATTTGGATATGATGCTAAATTACAAGAAATAAAATTAAATAAGTTTATTTTATAATTATCTGATAAATAAGTTACAAAATTTATTAATGGATTCCATGATAATTCTTGTTTTGAAATCAATTGATAATATTTTTCGTATTTACCTATTCTTATTATACTAACTGATTCAAATTCATTAATATAAAGTGAGTTAATCTTTGATTTTAACGATTTTTCAGTATCATTATCAAAATCTAATAAAATGTGTACTGTATTTGTATTTAATGATTCTAAAATAATGTTAATTGATTTTATTCTTAAATCAATAATTAATAAGTTCATAATAATAATAATACTGATATATAATTTTTTCTTTAATAAATAATAATTCGTTTTTTTATTAAATTAAAAAATAATTGTAATAACATTATAAATGTGTTGGGATTCATTTTCATTTTTATTTTTAGTGTAGTATATAAATGTGGATATATTATTTTATTTAAAACTATATAAAAATATATAATTATATAATTATATAATTATGGAAATCATTGATAAACATAAATGTAAATTATGTAATAAAACTTATTCTAGTTATAGTTCATTATGGAATCACAACAAAAATATTCATAAACTAAAAAACAATATAAGTAAATTATATATAAGTGAAACAAATAATAATAATCCATTAAAAATAAATAAAATATATAAATGTAACTATTGTGACAATGAATATAATCATAAACAATCACGATGGTCGCATCAACAAAAATGTAAAATTATTTTTGAAGAAAAAGAACAAAAAAAACAATTATTTGAATTTAAAATAGCAAAAATTAATAAAAAAAAAGAAATTAAATTGGCTAAAATTAATGGAAAAATTAAATTAGCCGAAATTAATAAAGAATTAAAATTAGCTAAAATTATTCCTATAAATAATCAACTAATAAATTTAATAGTAGATAAAACTAATACAATTGAAGAACTTAAAACTAAAATAGATGAAAATAAAACTAATTCACTAATTGAAATAAACAATAATATACAACCAAAACAACAAACATTAAAATTAAATGATGTTATTGTTATTTCAAGAAGTGAAGACAACTACATAAATGCAACTCAACTATGTCAAGCAGGTGGTAAACAATTTGCTCATTGGTATTCACTTGAATCTACTAAAATGTTAATTAATGAAGCAGTTAGTGATATCGGGATCCCGATATCACAATTAATTGATATTAAAAAGGGAAATAGTAATGAATTTCAACAGGGTTCTTGGATCCATCCAGATTTAGCTATTCAACTTGCTCAATGGATCTCACCACAATTTGCACTACAAGTTAGTAAATGGGTTCGTACATTATTTACTACAGGAAATGTATCTATTGATATTCAACTATTGGAAGATAAAAATAAAGAAATCAAAATGAAAGATAATAAAATTAAATTATTACAAGATTTATGTATAAAAAAACAACAACGAAAAGAGTATCCAGAAAGAAATGTAATTTATATATTAACAACTGAAGATAATAAAAAGAAAAGAATATATATTGTAGGTAAAGCTACTAAATTAAAAAATCGTTTAAGTACTTATAACAAAACTTCAGAACATGAAGTTGTTTATTATAAAGAATGTAAATCTAAAGAACTTATGAACATAGTTGAACAGATGGTTATTAATAAATTACAAGATTATAAAGAAAAAGCTAATCGTGATAGATTTATATTACCAATAGATAAAAAAATTACTTTTTTTACTGATATTATTAATAAATCAATTGATTTTTATTTATAAAATAATTATAAAATTAATTACTAAAAAATTTTTATGAAATTATTTTTTTTGAACCCCCGCCCCCGTTTTTTTTTATTTAATATCCATGATATAAATCATTGATATATTATTAATTATTTTATAAAAACTATATAAGAATAAAATATCTAGTATATTATATACTAATGGAAATCATTGATGAATATAAATGAAAAATATCATAATAAAATATAATTACATGTAATTTATTATGATAGTACAATAAAAATATTTTAAAATAAAAATCATCTATAAGTAAATTAAAAGTAAGTGATAAATATGATAATAGTCCACTAAAAATATATTTTTATGAATATAAATGTAAAGTAATTACATGTAATATATATAACTAATATTATACATATAAATGATGTAACTATTAAATAATACTAAATTTAAACAACTAAAAAATAATAGAGATATATTTTTAGCTAACTCCCGCCCGCCGTTTTTATTTAATAAAAATCTAGGGTGCAATTATATTTTTTTACTAAAAAGTGTCCCATTTTTCAGTGAAAAAGGTGTAATGATATATCAATTGCACTTAAACAAGAACAAATTAAATAAATAATTTAAAATAAATAAGTACTTATTTATTTTTTAGTTTTACTAGTTTTTCCTTTTTCAGTTTTACTTTTATCAGTTTTACTTTTATCAGTTTTACTTTTTTCAGTTTTATCTGGTTTAGTTCTTTCTTTTTCAGATTTAGCATACCATTTAATATAAGCTTTTTCTAATTTATCTAATTCTTCATACCAAATAGTTTCAATAGTTTTATTATTTAATGTATCAAATTCAAGTTGTTTATCATTTTGTTGTTTTAATAATTCTTCTATTTTTTCTTTGGTTAAATTATAAATAGGCATAGACACTAAATAATCATAAGATTTATTAGGGTCATTTCTATTTTTTCCTAATTTAGGAAATTTATGTTTTTCAAGTTGAGTTTCAATTTCTGCTTTAGATTTATTATTAACGAATAATTTTTCTTCAACAATCATTAATATAAATTTAGTTTTATAGTTAATAAGTTCAAGTTGATGTTCTAAAATTTCTAATTGATAAGCTTTTCTCTTTTTATAAATTTCTAATCTAACAATATAATATTCATCAATAATATCTAAGACAGATCTATATTTTTGAATAGCACCTTTTGAATTAAATAAGTGCATATTTGTTAAACCACATTTTTTAACAAGATGATATGTTTTTTCAATATCTTTAGCATCTTCTAAATATCCTGATTCAAATGTTAGTTCAAAATATACTTTTGTGTCAGTATTATTTTCAGTATATGATAAGAAAGGATTTGAGTCTTTCTTTGCTTTTGCTTTTTCAGGTGGTTCTAATAATTTTTCTAAGTGTTCTTTATATCTAGCAGTCCAAACACCAATTGGTAATTCATCTACAATAATTTTATTACCTTTAATTATCCATGAACCATAAATTTCATAGTTATGATCATCAACTTTAGCAACTGTACCTTCAAACTTTTGCCACCATGGATCCATCTCCATCATTTCTTTTCCTTTTAATTTTTGTTTAAGATTATAAATAATATCTTTAGGGTCAAAAGGAGGAATATCTGTTGAAAATCCAGTACCAATACCTTTAGTACCATTAACAAGTACCATTGGAATAATTGGTGCATAAAATTCTGGTTCAATAGGTTCATTATCTTCAAACTGTTGATTTAATACTGGATAATCTTCTGAATTAAATATTGTTGTTGTTAATGTATCAAATTCAGTCCAAATATATCTTGGAGATGCAGCATCTGAACCTCCTTGAATACGTGTTCCAAATTGTCCATTTGGTCTCAAAATATTTATATTATTTGAACCAACAAAGTTTTGAGCCATACCAACAATTGCACCAGTTAATGATGCTTCACCATGATGATATGCAGCACGGTCAGATACAAATCCTGCTAATTGTGCAACTTTAACTTCAGTTTTATCTAAACCTCTTAAAAAAGCACCATATAAAATCTTTCTTTGTGATGGTTTTAATCCATCAATTAATGAAGGAATAGAACGAGATAAATCATCATTTGAAAAGTGAATTAAATCTGAATGAATAAATCTAGAATATGGAACATGTTTATCTTCATATTTTAACATATTATTTTTATCATAATGTTGTAACCATACTTTTCTATCATCAGCTCTTGTTTTATCAAATGCTAATAAAATAGAATCTTGATCATCTGAATTATTATAAGGTAATTCAAATTCTGGGTCATCAACTTCGGAGGCAGCATCGGAATTATTATCATTATCTACATCTTCTTTTTGAACATCATCTTCTGATTCTGAATCTGAATCTGATTCTGAATCTTGATCAGAATTAGTGTTTGGTTTCTGTTCTTGAGACCAAATATATTTAATTAATTTTTCTTCAAAATCATAAAAATATTCTTTAGCTTCAGCAGAAGTAGAAGTTCCGAGACCTTTATAATATTTAATTTTATAGGCTGAAGTATTATTATTTTTAACCCAATCTTCATAATCAGTTAAGTTATAAAATGATAATACTTCTTTACCTTTTGATGCTTTAACAATTGGTGTAACCATTGATGTAATAAAATTATCTCTTTTAATTAAACTGGGCCAAATACTATGAATAAAATTCATAAGTAAACCTTTAATATGACTACCATCTACATCGGCATCTGTTAAGACAACGATACGACCGTATCGGAGTTGACTAAATGTTTCATCTTTAGAATAATCTTCACCATGTTTCAAACCAATAATTTGTTTTAAATTATTAATTTCTTCATTATTCATTAATTGTTGTGGTGATGCTTCACGTGTATTTAATAATTTTCCTTTTAATGGGAAAACACCAAAATAATCACGACTAATAACACCAATACCTGCCATTGCAAATGCTTTGGCTGAATCTCCCTCTGTTAATATTAATGAACATTTATTTGATTCTTTAGTTCCTGCTTTATTAGCATCATCTAATTTAGGAATACCTTTAATTTTAACTTGTTTCTTTCCATCAGTTTTCTTTAAAGATGAATTTTCTTTAAATCTAGCTAATTCAACAACTTGTTCAACAATACCACATTTAGCTAATTTTTTAAGAAAAGCTTGTTGAGGTACATATTTTGACCCAAATTTTTCAACTTTAGATGTACAAGTATCTTTTGTTTGAGATGCAAAACTTGGATTTACTAATGTTGAATTAATAAAAAATACCAAGTTTTCTTTTAATAATTGTGGTGAAATTTTAATATCTTTATCTTTTTTCTTAATATAATCATTTATTAAGATTTTAATAATATTATCAACTACATGATTCACATGTGAACCACCTCTATAAGTATTAATACTATTAACAAATGATACAACTTCATCTCCAAAATCAGGTCTATATAAAACTCCAACTTTCCATCTTTCATTAGAATCATCTAAGTAAAGAGTTTCTTTGGAATAATATAAATCGATATAAGATTTAAAATTGGTTGCATCAATCTTTTTATCATTAAAAAATACTTTTAATTTATTTTCATTCATACCACAAATATCAATAGCTCTTCTATAGAATAAATTGTAGTGGTCATTATTTAAATCTTTAATTCCAAATCTTTTAAAATCTGGATAAAAAGTAATTTTAACAGAACTCTTTTGATTTTTTAAATCAGTGATAACTGGTTTACCTACTTGTAACATATTATCTGACCACTCTTGAACAAATTTCTTTTTACGTTTAGCATCAACTACTTCAACAATAAATCTTGTAGAAAAAATATTTCCAAGTTTTGAACCTAAACCATTTCTTCCACCAGTAGTTCTTTCTTGAGTGTCATCAAAGTTTGAACCGGTTAATAATTCACCAAAAATCATACTTGGAACATACATTTTATGTTCAGGATGCATTTCAACAGGAATACCAACATCTCCATTATTCCATACTGAAATAAAACCTTCTTCTTTATTATATTCTACTTTAATAGTATCACATGTTTTATCATTTTGACTTGCATCAGATGCATTAACTAAAACTTCATCAAAAATCTTTAAAAAGCCTGGACTAAATTTAATTTTCTTTTTATCAATAAATTTAGTTTCTTCATTATAAATCCAATGTTCTTCTTCAGTAATTTCAACAGAACCAATATAAGTATCAGGTCTAATTAAAACATGTTCTCTGGGAGTCTTTTTATCGTATTTTAAAGTATCTTTTGACATGAAAGTATAAGAATATTATATCTTTATATATATTTATCAATTTTTTTATAGATATAAAAAATGAAATAATAACTTATAAAAAATAAATATATATTTATTATGTATAATTTACCTAATATTATTGGAATTACAGGTCGTAAACGTCATGGAAAAGATACTTTAGGAGACTATTTAGTTAAAAATTATGGTTATATTAAAATTGGTTTTGCAGATGCACTAAAAGAAGCATGTAAAAATATATTTGGTTTTAATTATGAACAATTATACGGAACATTAAAAGAAGTTGATGATAAATATTGGAAAACAAGCCCACGTAAAATATTACAATTTGTTGGAACAGATTTATTCAGAGATAAAATTTCTGAAATTTTACCTGATGTAAAACAAGATATTTGGATTAAAGTAGTTGAAAAACAAATATTAGATAATCCACAAAACAAATATGTTATTACTGATGTTAGATTTGAAAATGAATTAGAATTTATTACTAAACATAATGGATTAAAAATTAAAGTTCAACGTGATTTATTAAATAATAATGATACTCATTTATCTGAATCATTTATTGATAATTTAAATACAGATTTTACAATTAAAAATAATGGCACACTTGAAGAATTATATCAAATTTTAAATGATATTATTCTTTATAATAAACATACAAAAATTAATAATTTTAATAATATTAAAATTTTAAATGAAAATACATTATATGTATTTGATATTGATGAAACATTAATGGTTTATGAAAATCTTGATAAAAATTGGTGGAATAATATGAAAAAAGAAAATAATGAAATAAAAGTATTAGAAGAATGGGAAAAATGTATTAAAAATAAAGAACCTAAACATACTCATAATGATTCATTTCAAACATTATTAAATAATATTAATAAAAATAATATTATATGTTTAACAGCTAGACAAGATAAAATAAAAGATTTAACTGAAAAACATTTAGAACAAATTGGTATTACTAATATTCCAGTATATTATACTAATGGATTTTGTAAAGGAAAATTACTTCAAGAAATAATAAAAGATTATAAAGATATTAAAAATATTATTTTTGTTGATGATTTAATAAAAAATTTATATTCAGTTAATAAAGTATTTCATAATACTGATTATAATGTTAATTGTTATCATTTTAATTATAATAAATAAACAAATAACAATATTTATTTTATAAATTAAAAATAATTAAAATAATTTTAAGTTAATGATTTACATTAACATGTTTTAAATTGATGCATTTCTTCGAACTTCCTCAAATGTGAATTCCTTTACAATTTCACCATTCTCGAAAACAACCTTTAATTCATTTTTGTATTCAGCATAATCAGGGTCATCTTCACGAACAGTCTTAAAAGCACCTTCATATTTGATGAGCTTGAGACATCCTTTCTTGGAAGACTTACCACTTGAAGAATCAACGGGGTCTTTCCAAACATCGTTCCAAACACCTTCTTCAGTTTGGTTAGCAGAGCACTTGAATGCAAATGCTTGAGTATCGCGGTTTACTTTTTGAAGTAATCCACCACCCATACCAAAGACAATGTTTTCAGCAGACCATCCAGATTGTACTAACCATTCTAGAATCTCGTTGATTTTATTAATGTCTAAACCATCTCCCCAAATCACACCAATGTAAGAAGGTAATACCTTAAATCCCTTTGAATTGGTAGTGATTTCAGAACCGAGATTTTTAACAAGAATCTCATAAATTCTAGCAAGAACTTCAACTGGTTCACCTGAATCTGGTCTAATAACAACCTTACCTTCTCTACCTTTAACAATAGGGAGAAACTCAGTTGTTAAATGGTCAACAGCATTGTAAATGTTGTACGAGTCAAGAACTAATGACAAAATTCCTTTAGGAAACTTATCAAGCATCATCTTGATAACTTCGTATTCACCTTTACGACCTTTTGAAGTCATAATACTATGCTCAGTTGCAATAACTGAATAACCTGCCATTGGTTCTTTGTAATGCTCTCGTGCATATAAAACTCCTTCTACTGTATCAGAACCGTAAAAGTTGACTAGATGTGCCATTCCACCCATTCCAGCAGATTCCATTGATGAAACACCTCGTTCACCAAAATCATGTAACATGAATTTGAGAGGAATTTCTCCATTGTCAGAAGTTAAGTCCAAGTATTTCTTGCATGACTTTTTAATCTCCTTTGACAAGGTGGCAACTGTTGATGGAAACCAAACTTGAGTCAAAAATGTTTCAAGATGATTAGTAATCCAAGGGCAGTTAGGATCAGTGTTCTCAATTGTTAAGAGAGCATTTCCTTTACGAACTTCAGTACCTTCGGGAACAGCCTTAATAACAATTGGTAATCTTCCACCATGTTTACGTACAATGTACTCCCAACCTTTTCTATTGTAATTATCGGGACCAATGTGTCCACTGGTGAAGGCATCACCTTCTTCTACCATGTCCATGGTAATTGGATTTTCTTGCAAAAATTGCAAGAATGGTTGCAAACCAAAAAATGTAGTTGTATCAAATTGAGCACCCTTACGGGCCTCAAAATATGAAAAGACCTTTTTCAGACCTAACTCTTCATAAGCCTTCCAATGAGCAAGCTTGTAAGTATCGGTCTTGAGAGTCAAATTATTTCTTCTAGCGGATAACATAGTATTTGATTGCTTTAGTTTTTAAATTATTAATTTTCAATTTTTGATAAATTGTATATTAGATAATAAGGGGTTGTGTTTTTTAATAATTATCATAAATAAATAGGGTATTAACTATTTTTTTTTCAATTTTTTTTCAGGTACTTCAGATATAAAAGTAACTACTTTATCTGGTTTAAAGGCTTTAATAAAATGTAATTCTTTAGGAAGTTCAAAACCTAATTTTTCAAGTTCTTCAAATAATGCTTTAAATATTGGGTTCATACTGATTCTATTAAAATTAAAATTATTAAATGTATCAAATATTTTATCAAATTTGTACTCAGTATCTGATTTATAATTTTTAATTAGTTTGAGTGCAATAGATAAAAATAAAATTGCATTATCATAATTAATATATTGATGTTTAGATATATTTAATAAATCATCAACTATTTTTTCAATATTTTTAAATTTATAATTATTGATTAACAACATAAAAATATTAAATGTATCTTTACTACTAGAATAAAGATATTTTATTATTGTTGAAATATAAATAGTTAGTAATCTTTCTTTTTCTACAATATAATCAGACCCATTGTTAATTAAATATTTTACAATATCAATATTAATATCACCTTTAGAAAGAGCTATTGATAATATAGCTGGTTCAATTTTATAGGGTTCGTCTATACATCTTAATATTGTGTAATTATCAACTTCAATAATACTAGCTATTAATCGTTTTTGTAAATCATTTGTTAATAAATCATTATTAACACAATAATCATATAATTTTTTAAAAACTTCTACTGAGTATAATGAATATTTTAAATATTTTAGAGGACTTCTATTAATTGAATTAATTAATATTGGAAAAAATAATTCATACAAATTACTGTTTCTAAATGTATCCTCCATGTATATAATATTATAATTAATATTATCATCATTTAATAAATCATAATTTTTTTCCAAAAGTTTGTTAACATAATACATATTTTTTTCATTTGGTGCCAATTTATAATATTCTAGTGCCATACTAAATCCATTAGAATAATATCTCATTTTTTTAAAATCAAATTTATTTGAATCTAATAAAATATTAAAGCATTCAAATGATCTATATTCAATTGCATGTGGAATAATTGATGTATTTTTTTTTGAAGTTTTTAATAAATCTTCTGGTTTAAGTTGATTTATTATATTACTTAATTTTTCATAATCGTTAGATCTAACTATATCAAATAATGCTTTGGTACTAATCATAATATATATAAAAAAATAGTTAAATTAATATTAATTCATTTTTTTTTGTTTTGCACAATTTCTAATAAGGTCTGCTGATACTCCACTTCTTGATGACATTTTTTTTAACATATTATTAATTAATATTTTATTATTAGGACGTTCATTTCTTATCATTATTTTTTGTACATCTGAATAATATATTTTATTACAATCATTTTTTTGTGTATTTACACTATTTTCATTGTTTATTTTATGTCTTAGATAAATTGGTATTTTAGATGATGTAATTAGTTGTATTAGTATTAATTGTATAAGTATTATTATAAACATAATACAATTGTATTATGTTTATAATATATTATGTTTTCATTTTTTTACTTTTTTATTATTTTTAGTATTTTATTATTCTTCTTTTAATGCTGGTGTCGGTGATAATAGTTTAATTATCATTAAAATAAATATAATACAACAACAACAACTACATATATATGATATTGTAAAGGGATTAAAAAATGAAAAATGTGTTGTAGTTGTAGTTACAACTTCTGTAGTTGGTTTAGAAACTTCTGTAGTAGGTTTAGAAACTTCTGTAGTAGTACAAATATTAGGTTCTGTATTAATAATTCCAGAATTTAAATAACATTTATCTGATGGTATCATATTTATAATATCAGAAACTTCATCAATAAATACTTTAATTATATTTTGTTTTATTGTTGTGTTATTTATATATCCTATAAGTTGAGATAAAATTGCTAATTTAAATATAAAATTTATAATATTTAATAATCTTATTTGATTGTTAACAAGATTATAATTTGTTTTTTCATTTATTGAAGTTAATAAATTTACTAAAAAAATATTATTTTCTTGTTTTGATGCATTATTAATTTTATTTATAATTGAGTCTGTATATGTGTTAAAATAAGTGTTAAATTCTTTTAAAAAAATTATATTTGGTAATAATATTGTAATTGATGAACTTTCTTGTTGTAACATACAATATAAACCAGTATTAGAACCTAATAATAATGGCATTGAAATAATATTTAATTTTGATCTAGATATATTTGGTATTTCTGGTTCATTTACAATTTCTTTAAATTGCATTAACATAATATTACTTGGTCCGAATAGTTTAGAAGAAGGTTCAGAAGGAGGTTGATTTTCTTGAATAAGTGATTCTAAATTTGTTTTATTCCATAAATTTTTTAAATAGTTTTTTAATAAATTTATATCAATATTATATTTAATAAATCCATTGTTATTATATAAATCTATAATTTTAGAATAATCAATATTTGGATTCATAGAATCTTTCATTGTAATAACTTTATTATTTTTATCTAATGTTGCTAAAACACCACCCATTTATTTAATAATATAATATATAGTATATATTATATTATTATTATTTTATTTAAAGATAAAACAATATTAAAAATAATGAACACTGAAACAAATAATAAATATAATTTAATTACTAATAATATTGCTGAAATTATTGGTTCTGATGAGTTACTTAAAAAAATAGAAAATAATGAAGATATAAGTTTTTATTGGGGTACTGCACCAACTGGTTGTATTCATATTGGATATTTATTACCAATGATTAAAATTTCTGAAATGATTCGAGCTGGTTGTAAAGGTAAAATATTATTTGCTGATTTACATGCATATTTAGATGCAATGAAAACTTCATGGGAACTTTTAAATTTAAGAAGTCAATATTATGAAGCAATTATTAAACAATTATTAACTGTGTTAGATGTTGATTTATCTAAAATTGAATTTGTAAAAGGTTCTGATTATCAATTAACTCCAGAATATACAATTGATGTATATAAAATGTTATCAAAAATTAGTGTTGATGCTGCACAAAAAGGTGGTGCTGAAGTTGTTAAACAATCTGAAAATCCGTTAATGTCTGGTTTAGTATATCCTATTTTACAAGTGTTAGATGAAGTTTATTTAAAAACAGATATTGAATTAGGAGGATTAGACCAAAGAAAAATCTTTATGATGAGTCGTGACCATTTACATAAAATTGGATATAAATCAAATATTCATATTATGAATAAAATGTTACCTAGTTTAGCAGGTAAAAGTAATGAAAAAATGAGTTCATCAGTTGCCAACACTAAAATAGAATTAACTGATTCACCTAAAGATATTAAAAAGAAAATTAATAAAGCATTTTTAGAACCTAAAAGTTTAGATGCACCTATTTTTGAATTTATTAATAATATTGTATTTCCAATTTGTTCTATTAAAAAAATAGATTTTGTTATTAATCGTGATGAAAAATATGGTGGAATTATTTCATTTAAAACATATGATGAATTAACTACATCATATTTAAATGATGTTATTTGTCCTCCAGATGTTAAACAAGGAGTTTCAGATTTTTTAATTAACTTATTAGAACCTATTAGATGTCATTTTCAAAGTCCTGAATTACAAGATTTATTAGTTAAAGCTTATCCTAAGTAAAAATATTTTCAAGTTTTTCTGACCAGACTCTCCTCCCCCATTTCAAAAAAAGTATATATACTTTTTAAACCTTTTAAAAAACTATATAAGAATAAAATATCTAGATTATTAATATATACCTAATGAACAATAATTCAGTCGATGACCATATATGTAATATATGTAATAAAAAATATGCAAGTTATCAATCATTGTGGAAACATAATAAAGAATTTCATAAAAATAACGATAAACAAATTATTAATCCTCAAAATTCCTCTATATTACTCAAAAACTCCTCAATAATTCCTCAAAATATATCATTATCACTTCAATGTTTATATTGTAATAAAGTTTATTCTAGAAGTGATAATTTAAAAAGACATGAAAAAACATGTAAAATAATTAAAGAAAACAATATAATAAAAGAAAAAGAATTACAATTACAATTAGCAAAAGAACAAAACGATATAGTTAAAAATGAAATTTTATTAGCAAAATTAAAATTAAAAATACAATCATCAAAAAAATTAGATACTAAAACATTCAAATCACTTAATAAAGCATTAAAAGAACGAGCATTTTTAAAGATGCAAAA
>JACCDX011560011.1_pt1 | contig 19761 bp, 15 predicted proteins | sample 7449681 | NCBI WGS metagenome assembly JACCDX01 (sample SAMN15323450, study PRJNA562643) | freshwater metagenome | isolation source: river surface water | place: USA:Blue River Watershed | collected 2017-08-18
AAAGAAGGTCGGCAAATTTACTGGGTTTGCCCGCTGATTGAGGAATCCGAGGCACTGCAACTGCAAACGGCCACCGAGACGTATGCCATGCTGACTGCCGCTTTGCCCGATTTGCGTGTCGGTCTGGTGCATGGTCGGCTCAAACCCGCCGAAAAGCAGCAGGTAATGGAAGCGTTTGAGCAAGGCGAACTGCAAGTACTGGTTGCCACCACCGTGATTGAGGTAGGGGTCGATGTACCGAATGCCTCACTGATGGTGATCGAGCATGCGGAGTGCTTTGGCTTGTCTCAGCTGCACCAGCTGCGTGGCCGGGTAGGTCGGGGCACCGATGCCAGTGCCTGTTTGCTGATGTATCAGGGACCGCTGGGGCTGATCGCGAAACAGCGGCTGGCCATCATGCGTGAGACCGCCGATGGCTTTGAAATCGCACGACGGGATCTTGAAATACGCGGCCCCGGCGAATTTCTGGGAGCGCGACAATCCGGGCAAGCAATGCTGCGTTTCGCCGATCTGGAACAAGACCAGTGGCTGGTCGAGCAGGCACGCGATATCGCGCAGCACCTGCTCGTCAACGAGCCGGCGATTGCGGATGCCCATCTGGCGCGCTGGCTGGGTGCGAAAGAAGACTATCTGCGTGTCTGATGCTGCGATGGCAGACAATCCGGCACTTGTGCGACACTTACGAACATGACACTGACAGAAATGAAATACATCGTTGCCGTCGAACGCGAAAAACACTTTGGCCGGGCCGCCGAAGCCTGTTACGTAGCCCAACCCACGCTCTCAGTCGCGATCAAAAAACTGGAAGATGAGCTGGGTGTGCCCATCTTCGAGCGCGGTGGCTCTGAAATTTCCGTCACGCCGATCGGCGCGCAAATCGTCGCGCAGGCTGAGCATGTACTGGAACAAACGGCTTACATCAAAAACATCGCCAAGCAAAACAAGGATCCGCTGGTCGGCCCGCTGCGGGTCGGCGTGATTTACACCATCGCACCGTATCTGCTGCCACAACTGATACCGACACTGATCGACCAGTTCCCGCAGATGCCGCTGATCCTGCAGGAGAACTTCACTGTCAAACTGATTGAGCTGCTGCGTGCCGGCGACCTGGATGCCGCGATCATGGCGCTGCCGTTCAACGAACAGGGCATGATGGTGCGCCCGCTGTATGACGAACCTTTCATGATCGCCCTGCCTCGTCATCATCAGTGGGCAGAACGCGCGGCGATTTCCAGCACCGAGCTCAAGACCGAGACCATGCTGCTGCTGGGCTCGGGTCACTGTTTCCGCGATCAGGTACTGGAAGTCTGTCCCGAGATGTCACGCTTCTCCACGGGTGGCGGCGGGATTGCACGCACCTTCGAGGGCTCTTCATTGGAAACCATCCGTCACATGGTCGCCTCGGGCATCGGCATCACTGTCTTGCCGAAGGGCTCGGTACCCGCGACACCGGGCGCAGATCACATGCTGCGCTATGTGCCTTTTGAAGATCCGGTGCCTTCACGCCGCGTCGTCATAGCGTGGCGTAAAAGCTTTACGCGTGCCGGTGCTATTGAAGCGGTACGGCAGTCAGTCTTGTCCTGCGCGATACCGGGTGTAACCATGCTGCCAGATGCGGGACTGCAGGAAGGTAGCGCTTGAAGACGCATCTGAAAATTATCTGAAGTGCGCAATACCGTGATCACCCGCCGCCTCATGCTGTACGCAAAACTGGTCCGTCTGGACAAACCCATCGGCAGTCTGCTGTTGCTGTGGCCAACGCTATGCGCATTATGGCTCGCTTCTGCCGGCAAACCCGACTGGCATTTGGTGATGATTTTTTCCGTCGGTACGGTGCTGATGCGCTCAGCGGGTTGCGCGATCAATGATTTTGCCGATCGAGATTTTGATCGTCATGTCAAACGTACTGCAGAGCGTCCGCTGACTGCCGGCCATATTCAGCCCTGGGAGGCGGTGATGGTTGCCGCAGTGCTCGCACTGCTTTCGCTGGCATTGATCTATCCGCTGAATCTGCTCACTAAACAGCTCTCGGTCTTCGCGGTACTGATTGCCGCAAGCTATCCCTACTTCAAGCGTTTTTTCGCGCTGCCGCAGGCCTATCTCGGCATTGCCTTCGGCTTCGGCATTCCGATGGCTTACGCAGCCGTGCTCAACACGGTACCCGTCGAGGCATGGGTGCTTCTGCTCGCCAATGTTTTCTGGGCGCTGGCATATGACACCGAATACGCGATGGTCGACCGGGATGATGATGTGCGTATTGGTATACGTACCTCGGCGATTACCTTCGGTCGTTATGATGTACTGGCCGTCATGCTTTGTTATGCCATCAGCCTGGCACTGATCACTGCAGTCGGTCTGCAGCAGGGCTTGGGCAAAGGATTTTTGATTGGCATGCTCACTGCCACTGGCATCGCCGTTTATCACTGGGCGCTGATTCGCGGGCGTGACCGGATGCGGTGCTTTGCGGCGTTTCGTCATAACAACTGGCTGGGTGCTGCCGTGTTCGCAGGCGTTGTATTGGGATGAGCCCGGTCTGACGCATCAGATGCCGCGCGCAGACAACAGCGGCTCATTTTCTTCAGCTTTCCCCTTGTAGGTCGCCTGTCTCGGGACAGATAATCGCGCGCTTTCAAGCGCTGAAGCAGGCTAACCATACGGCCTGCATTTTCTGCATATTTCACCGGTCTGCCCACCACGCGATGGATATCTCCGAACTGCTCGCCTTCTCGGTCAAAAACGGCGCCTCTGATTTGCATTTATCTGCGGGTCTGCCGCCGATGATCCGCGTCCATGGCGATGTACGACGCATCAACTTGCCACCCATGCCACACAAAGAAGTGCATGCGATGATCTACGAGGTGATGAGCGATGCACTGCGCAAGCGTTACGAGGAAACACTGGAAGTGGATTTCTCATTTGAGCTGCCGGGTCTGGCCCGCTTCCGTGTCAATGCCTTCAATCAGGACCGGGGGGCGGCCGCGGTAATGCGTACGATTCCTTCGAAAATTCTGTCACTGCAGGATCTGAAGACACCACCGATTTTTGCTGATCTGGCCTTGAAGCCACGCGGCCTGGTGCTGGTGACCGGACCGACCGGCTCAGGCAAATCCACCACGCTCGCGGCGATGGTCAATCATGTCAATGAAAACGAGTATGCACATGTGCTGACGATTGAGGATCCGATTGAATTCGTGCATGAATCCAAAAAAGGCCTGATTAATCAGCGCGAAGTCGGTCCACATACCCAATCATTTTCGGCTGCACTGCGCTCGGCCTTGCGCGAAGATCCGGATGTGATTCTGGTCGGCGAGCTGCGCGATCTTGAGACGATACGACTGGCGCTGACGGCAGCAGAAACCGGGCATCTGGTGTTCGGCACTTTGCATACCGTCTCGGCGTCGAAAACGATTGACCGGATCATTGATGTCTTCCCCGGCGAAGAAAAAGACATGGTGCGCGCGATGCTCTCGGAATCGCTGCAAGCCGTCATTTCACAAACCCTGATCAAAAACCGCGAAGGCAATGGTCGGGTTGCGGCACATGAAATCATGCTGGGCACACCGGCGATTCGAAATCTGATCCGCGAAGCCAAAGTCGCTCAAATGTATTCGGCCATACAAACCGGCACCGCGCTGGGCATGCAAACGCTGGATGCCTGTCTGATGGAGCTGGTCAAAAGCCACCGGATTTCGGTTACCGCTGCGCGCGCCGCCGCCAAAATGCCTGAAAACTTCGCGGGCTGAGTATGGAAATCACTCGCGCACAATCACTGATGCATCAGCTGCTGGGGCTGATGAAAGAAAAAGGCGGCTCGGATCTTTTTATTACTGCCGGCTTTGCACCCGCCATCAAGTTCAGTGGCAAACTCACCCCAGTGTCCAAATCAATTTTGTCTGCTGAAGAAAGTGAGGCGCTGGTGCATGCGCTGATGAATGACGCGCAGCTGGAAGAATTCAATGCAACGCATGAATGCAATTTTGCTGTCAGTCCGCTCGGCATCGGCAGATTTCGGGTATCAGCTTTCATGCAGCAGGCAAAAGCAGGCATGGTGGTGCGAACGATCACGACGGACATACCTGAGCTTGATACGCTGAAGGTTCCATCCCAGCTAAAAGATATCGTGATGTCCAAGCGCGGCCTGATTATCATGGTTGGCGCGACCGGTTCAGGCAAATCCACCACGCTGGCTGCCATGATCGGGCATCGTAATGCGAATAGCCATGGTCACATCATCACCATCGAAGATCCGGTGGAATTCGTGCATCCGCATATCAACTGCATCGTTACGCAACGCGAAGTCGGGACCGATACCGCGGACTGGCACACTGCCTTGCGTAACACCTTGCGACAGGCGCCTGATGTCATCCTGATCGGCGAAATTCGTGATCGGGAAACCATGGACCACGCAATTGCCTTTGCCGAGACCGGGCATCTGTGCCTCGCAACACTGCACGCCAATAATGCGAATCAGGCGCTGGATCGGATCGTTAATTTTTTTCCGGAAGAGCGAAAGCAGCAGGTATTAATGGATCTCTCGCTCAACCTGAGGGCCATGATTTCGCAACGGCTGATTCCTGCCAAATCCGGCAAAGGACGTTGCGCAGCGGTTGAAATCATGCTGAACTCGCCTCTGATATCCGACCTGATTTTCAATGGTGAGGTCCATCAGATCAAGGAGCTGATGAAAAAATCTCGTGAACTGGGCATGCAGACCTTCGATCAGGCGCTGTTTGATCTGGTCGAGAGCGAGCAGATTGCTGTTGAGGATGCACTGCGTAACGCCGACTCGGTGAATGATTTGCGGCTGGCGCTCAAGCTGCACGGGAAAAACGCTCAGGCCTCCGATACGAGCGCATCCATCGAGGGGCTGGATATCATTTAAGGCAGCATCATGCCGCTCAACACATCAGGCCTTACCAAACTCCTCACCCATCTCCCGGCTGCGCTTCGCTGCCGCCTGAACCGCAGCAGCAATCGCCTCGCCTACACCAGCCGTCTGCATCGACGTGATGGCGGCATGAGTCGTGCCACCCTTGGACGTCACCCGCTCGCGCAGCACACTGGCCGGCTCGGATGATTGCGCGGCAAGAGCGGATGCACCCGTAAAAGTCGCCCGCGCCAGCGCATAGCCCTGCTCCGCCGTGAGGCCGAGATCTACCGCCGCCTGTTGCATCGCCTCCAGAAAATAAAAAACATACGCCGGACCACTGCCCGATACCGCCGTCACGGCATCAAGTTGATCTTCATGCTCCAGCCAGACGGTTTGTCCCACCGCCCGCAATATGGCGTCAGCCGTCGCTCGCTGTTCAGGCGTCACACCGGCGCTGGCTGTCATGCCAGTCACACCTTGGCCGATCAGCGCGGGCGTATTGGGCATAGTGCGCACGATCGCCTGATGGCCATTCAGCCAGCGCGATAAATCAGCTGCCCGAATGCCGGCCGCAATCGACAAGACCAGCTGTCCGCCAATCTGCGGCGCCAGGCTGCTGGCCACCTCGCGCATTTGCTGCGGCTTCACTGCGAGTACCAGCACATCAGCGTCTGCCACTTCACTGCCGGGAGCGGATGAGGTCTGGACGCCAAACTGTGCAGACAGTGCAGCCAGCGCATCGGGATTGACATCGACCACATGGATATTCTCTGCAGCGGTCAGCTTGCCCGCCAGACCACCGATCAGTGCCTGCGCCATATTGCCGCCGCCAATAAAACAGATCTTCAGATTATTTTGCATAGTCGCGTTGTCCAAAAATTGCGGTACCTATTCTCACCATCGTTGCGCCTTCGGCGATAGCGGCTGCCATATCGGCCGACATCCCCATCGATAGCGTATCTGTGTCAATACCGGCCTCCCGCAGTCGCTGTGCCAGCTGCCGAAGCAGGATGAATGGCTCACGCTGTTTCAGCGGGTCTTCGGTTGGCTCGGGTATGGCCATCAAGCCCCGCAATCTCAGGCCCGGCATGGCGGCAACGATCTGTGCCAGCGGCAGCAAGGCCTCGGGTGCAACCCCGCTTTTACTGGCCTCCCCGCTGACATTCACCTGCAAGCAGATCTGCAAAGGCGGCAGGTGCGCGGGCCGCTGGTCCGACAAACGTTGCGCAATTTTCTCGCGATCCACTGCATGCACCCAGTCAAAATGCTCGGCAATGGGCCGCGTCTTGTTGCTTTGTATCGGCCCGATGAAATGCCATTCAAGCATCAGATCAGGCCGCGCTTCACTGACTGCAAGCTTCTTGTCGAGCGCTTCCTGCAGATAATTTTCGCCAAAAGACCGTTGCCCGGCGTCCGCCGCTGCAATGACAGCATCCGGGCCAAAGGTCTTTGAGACAGCGATCAGCGACACAGACTCGGCCGGCCGCGCGGCAGCCCGCGCGGCCGCTGCGATGGCTTGCCTGACATGATCGAGACGGGCAGAAATAGACATAGGACGCTATTATCCCTCATCGTTTGATGACCCCGGCGCGACTGCCGCGTCCCCACAGGAGAGAGCATGAGTAACATCTATGACATCACAGCCAACACGCTGACTGGCGAACCCCTGAGTCTCTCCGCATTTCAGGGCAAGGTCTTACTGATCGCAAACACCGCCAGCCATTGCGGCTTTACCGGACAGTACGAAGGACTGGAAGCGCTGTACAGGCAATACAAAGACCAGGGTTTGGTTGTGCTGGGTTTTCCCTGTAACCAGTTCGGCGCGCAGGAGCCGGGCAGCGCCGATGAGATTGGCGCCTTCTGTGAAAAGAATTATGGCGTGAGCTTTCCGATGTTTGCGAAGATCGATGTGAATGGACCGAATGCTCATCCCTTGTTCCAGCTGCTCAAGAGTGAGGCGACTGGTCTGTTGGGTACTGAGGCGATCAAGTGGAATTTCACTAAATTTCTTGTCGGAGCAGATGGCAAAGTCCACTCGCGGTATGCTCCGACTACCACCCCTGAAGCTTTGGCACCAACGATAGAAAATCTTCTTTAGTTAATTTATCGTAAAAAAACAAAATGCCCGCTTACATTCAGCGGGCATTTTTATATGTAAACACCGAATAAAAAAACTTTTTTTGGAGAAGAATATAAATATTTCAATATAAGAAAATAAAAAATCAAAGGCTTCAATTGAACTCATCGTAAAAACATTTCCGATTTCAGTAAATCACTACCCGCCTCCCATTCCAGAAACCAACATTCGCCTTTCTGAACCAAAGATATTTCTGCGTTACAGAAGCCTCGTACCACTGAACTTCTCCTGAGCAGAATCGAATCAAGTATCCGCTCACAGAACCAAATAGGAACCTACGGGGAGACGAATAATGAACCAGGAACAATACTCGGAATTATGCCGAAATACTTGCCTTGCTTTGGATATATCCGATACAGAATGCTTAACCAATGCGGGGTACTTATTTATTGACAACATTAGAATTCAATTGATGTTTGACGATGTTTTCTCAAACGACTGCATTCTTTGCGTTGTAGACATTGGAGAAGTTCAGGAATATTTGAAAGAAAAAATATTCGAGTCGCTGTTGATGCTCAACTTTTTGACTGGCGGCAAAACAACCGGCGTGTATGCAATAGATCCACTCAGCCAACGCGCATCTTTTGTAGTAACTCTGCTCAATCCCGAGGGATTGAATCCACCTGACCTCGCTAATTTATTACGCTGCTATGCCGGCCGCAGCCTGCATTTGAAGAAAACTCTCTTCAGCAATGGCGAGTTAATCCTACCGCTAGATGGTGATACTGAGGCGACTGATTCTCTCAATAAAAACTTTCATTTAGCATGAGGAAAAAATGTCAAAAACTCAAATGCGTAGAACCTATACTGTGGAGCGTACGGATTTGGATCCCAGTATATTCGTCAGCTTTTCTAGCAGCACGTCAGAGAGCGAAAAAATAAGTCGATCCTCTGAGGAACATTCTGAAGTAGCTATCGTTAAAACTACGCGAACTACCGAGATCGGGAGTAGCGGTCGAACACCTGAAGCAAACAAATCAGATCAGCAACCGGTCAGATTTGACAGTGGCCCGCAATCAGAAATTGATCTAAGAATCAGCGAGTTTATTAAAAAACTCAAAGATAACAAAGATCCCAGAAAGAGTAAGCGAGACTTGGTCGAAGAATTCATAAGGACCAATGCAAGTGAAGCGTTTATGCTGAATATGACAGCCATTTCCAACAAAGAAAGTGCTCGTTTGAAAGGCAACAAGCTGGCGAAATGGTCATCGATACTCGGCAGCGGTATTGTTTCTCAACTTTCCTCGTTCGCTGTGGGATCCGAAGCTGCCTATTGGACAAATCAAGCATGGCTTTTTCCTATTTTATCGACCATTTGCAGCGAGGTTTTTTCAGACAAGGCAGCAGCTTTGACAAGAAGAACTACGTTCACAACGAACGACGCGAAAAATCTCTACCGAAAGCAACGTCTGATTGCCCGAGCCTTTGGCGACATGATTCGTCAATATTACGGCTTGAAGCCTGCTGCAAAGTACAGAACCAATAACCCAGAATACAAAGGCCAAAAATTTACTGCTTGGGATGCACTTTGGAAAGATAACGATAGATTTTTAGCGGTTTCTGCAAACAATATGGTCAATCGCGGTTTACCATTCTTGTGCTTTACTGGAACTTATTTGGCGAGAGATTTTTTGCTCCAGGGTATGCTCAAAGGCGCTCCGTGGTGGCAAACTTTCTTACTGCGCCTTGGGTCTGGTGCTATTGCAGGAGCATTAACAGCACTTTCGAATCAACTCATCACGTCAATGAACAAAGACGCCAGCGAGACGCCTGGTCACAGCACAAGCTATTGGCATGCAAAAGAAAATTATCTCTGCAGCGTCCGACAAGATATTCGGGAAAGATTAAACGAGTCAAGAAATATCAGCGATCAAAAACTCAAAAAAAATCTTGAAAATCTATTGCTTGATTTGGACCAAAAAATCCAAAGAGAAATCGAGGTGGCTAAGCTTAAAAAATCTAACTGGACTGCAATTGCCGGAGAACTGAAAGCCTCCGCACACCGATCCCGACCAGAAGACAGCCTCGACCCTGAAGCACCAGGATCACTTGCCCAGTCGCTACACAACGCATGCGGCAAATTTATCTCTTTAATTTATTTCACCTATATGCTTGATCAGGTCATGAGAAGTGAAATTAAAAATGAATCCATCTCTCCTTGGCCGATGTTGAATCTTATGTTCATGCCTTTCGCGTTGACCTTGGTGGGATACATATGGCGTGAAGATCTGCAAATTATCAGCCGCATCGGTTATGCCACAGTAAAAGCTTATCGAGATACAAACATCGGCCGTGATGAGTATATTGATAAAAATGGACCGCAGTTAGATGAAGTTGTGACTGATGTCCCCGACGAAGCGCACAACGACAACGAAAATGATAATGACAATGACAATGACAATGATGCAGATAATAGAGTCGAAAGTTACCTAAATGCTCATTCATCGGAAAACCAACTCACCGATAGAGAACTAGAGGCACGTGATAGAAAAATCGCGTACGAAAAGAAAGAAAAAGAATCTAAAACAGAATCTTACCCCAACAAAAAGTCAGGAACTTTTACCAAGAAGATGTCGGGATCGTCCGAAAGTGATGACGAATCTGAAGATGACACCCAGTCATCTAGCAGCAGTGAAAAAGTGGAAGGGAATTCATCGAGCACAAGCTCATCGGTCTCGGTATCATCTACCAAGACTTATGACGACGGTGACTACAGCAGCAGCTAGGAGTCATCAGCACTTAAACGCAAAGGGCGACCCTGATGAGGCGACGTCTGTTCGAGGCCGGGTGGAAATACCGGCCTCAGGCCTTATCTACCCAGCGCCCTGTCGATCAGCTCCACCCAATGCCGTACAGGCGTATCGGTACCTGACTGCAAATGTGTCAGGCAGCCGATATTCGCAGAAACAATCTCATCGGCCTGAGTCGCCTCAAGATTTTTTAGCTTGTTATCTCGCAGCTGATAAGACAATTCGGGCTGCAGCACCGAGTAAGTGCCGGCTGAGCCACAGCACAGGTGGCTGTCGGCGCAGAGCGTGACATCAACACCCACTGCTCGCAGTACGCTCTCAACCTTGCCCCGAATCTGCTGACCATGCTGCAGCGTACAAGGCGGATGATAGGCAATACGTTTTTTTATTTTTACTTTAGCGGCCAGCTGCTTCTCGAACGCTGGCATGATTTCGGACAGATCTTTCGTCAGCTCGGAAATACGCCGAGCGCGCTCCGCATAGACCGGGTCATGCGCGAGCAGATGACCATACTCCTTGACTGTCACTCCACAACCCGAAGCGGTCATTACGATGGCCTCAACACCCGCTTCCACATAAGGCCACCAGGCGTCGATATTGCGGCGCATATCATTGAGCGCGCCATCCTGATCATTCAGGTGATGACGGATCGCACCACAGCAACCGGCCTTCGGAGCAACAATCAGCTGCACACCCAGAGCATCCAGTACCCGCGCAGTCGCCGCATTGATATTCGGCGACATCGCCGGTTGGACGCAGCCGTCGAGCAACAGCATTTTTCGGGCATGACTGCGCGATGGCCAGGCACCTGCGGGTCGTGCTTCTGGCACTTTGTTTTTCAGGACCGCAGGAAGTAACGGGCGAACCAGCTGCCCCATCTTCATCGCAGGGTTGAACACGCTCTTGCGCGGCAGGATTTCTTTCAGCGCTGTGCGCACCAACTGCTGCGCCAATGGGCGCTTGACCTGTTTTTCAACGATGCCTCGACCGATATCGACCAAGCGGCCATATTGGACACCTGAGGGACAAGTGCTTTCACAATTACGGCAAGTCAGGCAACGATCCAGATGCGTCTGTGTTTTCTCAGTCGCCGGTTTGCCTTCGAGGACTTGTTTGATCAGGTAAATACGGCCGCGAGGTCCGTCCAACTCATCACCTAACAGTTGATACGTTGGGCAAGTGGCGGTGCAAAAACCGCAGTGCACACAGCTGCGCAGAATGGCATCAGCCTCCTGACCCTCAGGGGTATCTTTGATGAAATCTGCGAGATTAGTTTGCATTGAACGAGTGACTATTCAGAAATCGGGATACATGCGTTGCGGATTAAAAATTCCCGCCGGATCGAAGCTTTCTTTCAGGCGGCGGTGAATTCCAGCAACGGGCGTCTTTAGCGGATGAAAAACACCGACCGATTTATCGCCTCCGCGATACAACGTTGCATGTCCGCCTGCTGCTTCAGCAGCAGCGCGAATAGTCGACGCGTCAGCGGATGTTTTCAGCCAGCGTTGCGCGCCGCCCCATTCGATCAATTGTTCACCAGGCAGTTGCAACACCGGCGCCACGCCGGGCACGGACAAACGCCATAAACCTTCAGCAGCATCTGTAAAAAACACGTCCTGATGCTCGCGCAGCTGATCCCAGAACGTATCAGCATCATCAACAACCTCGCCGCCCATTTTGATGATGGCAGCATCGACAGCAGCACGCGCGCCAGACAAACGAACGCTCAGCTGGCCCTGATACCAGCAGGACGCAGAGATCGGTAAAGGCTGACCACCCCAGACATTGATTTGATGCAGTGCTTCGGCTTCTGTCATCGCAAACCGCAATGACTGCTGCGCCACCGGTTTAGGCAAGACCTTGACCGAGACTTCAAGGATCAGACCGAGTGTACCTAGCGATCCAGCCAACAACCGAGACACATCGTAGCCAGCCACGTTTTTCATCACCTGACCGCCAAAGTGCAAGACCTCGCCACGCCCATCCATCATCACCGCACCGAGTACAAAATCGCGCACAGAGCCCACCGCCATCCGACGCGGGCCCGACAGGCCAGCGGCGACGATACCGCCGATGGTGGCCATGCCATCAAATCGCGGTGGCTCGAATGCCAGCATCTGGTTGTGTGCAGAAAGTGCCTTGCCTATTTCGCGCAGATTGGTGCCGCAGCGCGCCGTGATCACGAGTTCGGTGGGATCGTAATCAACAATGCCGGTATAAGCCGTGGTATCGAGCACCTCGCCTTGCAGCTGCTGGCCATACCAGTCTTTGGTGCCGTTACCGCGCAAGCGCAACGGTGATCCCGAATTCGTTGCCGCGACAATGCGGTCTCTGAAGCCTGCCAGTACTTGTTCCATTTTTTATCAGGTCCGCATCAGAATCGTGGCAGATCAGCGAACTTCAGCTGGCCGTGACGCACATGCATCTTGCCGTACTCGGCGCAGCGATGCAGTGTAGGAATCGCCTTGTCGGGATTGAGAAGGAAAGCCGTGTCGAAGGCGCGCTTGACACCGAAGAAGGCTTCCCGCTCAGCGGCTGAAAACTGCACGCACATGGAATTGATTTTTTCAATACCAACACCGTGCTCGCCGGTGATCGTGCCGCCGACCTTGACGCACAACTCCAGAATTTCGGCACCGAATTTTTCGGCGCGATCAAATTCACCCGGAGTGTTGGCATCAAACAGAATCAGCGGATGCAGATTGCCATCGCCTGCATGAAAAACATTCGCGCAGCGGAGCTGATATTTTTTTTCCATTTCGGCGATGCCCAGCAACACCTTTGCCAGATGCTTGCGCGGTATCGTGCCATCCATGCAGTAATAATCTGGTGAAATACGTCCCGCCGCCGGAAAAGCATTCTTGCGCCCCGACCAGAATTTCAGGCGCTCTGCCTCATCGCGGGACACAGCAATGGCAGTAGCGCCGGAGGTCTTGAGTACTTCCGTCATACGGCCAATTTCTTCTTCAACTTCTTCCGGTGTGCCATCCGACTCGCACAGAAGAATGGCCTCAGCCTCAGTGTCATAACCCGCTTTGACAAAGGGCTCGACCATGCGCGAGCTGGTCTTGTCCATCATCTCCAAACCGGCGGGAATGATGCCCGCAGCAATGACATTGGCGACCGCATTACCGCCTTTGACCACGTCATCGAAGGACGCCATGATCACGCGCGCCAGCTGAGGCTTGGGCACCAGCTTGACGGTGACTTCTGTGGCAACGCCCAGCATGCCTTCGGAACCGATAAAGGCGGCCAGCAAATCCAGCCCCGGCGCATCCAGGCCTTCGTTGCCCAGTTCAACCACCTCACCTTCGATGGTTACCATCCGTATGCGGAGCACGTTGTGTACGGTGAGGCCGTATTTCAGGCAATGCACACCGCCGGAATTTTCTGCAACATTGCCGCCGATAGAGCAGGCAATCTGTGACGACGGATCGGGGGCGTAGTAGAGACCATGCGGCGTTGCCGCTTCGGTAATGGCCAGATTGCGTACACCGGGTTGCACCACGGCCGTACGAGCATGCGGATCAAGTTTAACAATGCGGTTCAGACGCGCGGTGGACAACACCACGCCGTCGGCAATGGGTGTCGCGCCACCCGACAAGCCGGTGCCGGCACCACGCGGCACGATCTGTACGCTAAGACGGTGACAGACTTTGAGCACGGCGACTACCTGTGCCTCATTCTCCGGCAGGGTGACGATCATCGGCAGCTGGCGATAGGCTGACAAGCCATCGCACTCATAGGGTCGCGTGTCTTCTTCGTTGAACAGTACCGCATGCGCGGGCAACTGCTCGCGCAAGGCGGCGACCACCTCGCGCTGACGAGTGAGAGAAAAAGCCGCTTCAGTGGGAGCATTCATGGGAAATCCTGTGCAAGCGCGCGGCAGCACAGCCCGCAGCCTAAAGGACGCTAGTGTAACGAAAGGCTTCCAGAGAAAGTCCCGATTTGACCGGATTTCCGCTGAAAAGCTTTGGGGGGACTGATGAAATTTTTTGGCCGGGCGATGTCGGCGAGCACCTGCGCACCGGCAATGGCTGGCGACTGATCAGGGAGTACGGAAGGTCGACTGTGTCCACTGGAGGAACGCCGCCACTTCCGGACGCTCGGCAGCCTGCTTTTCATAAACAACGTAATAGGCATGGGGTGGGGTCGCCGTCTGCATATCAAACAGGCGGACGATCTCGCCGCTGTCGAGCAATTCACGCGCGAAGTGCTCGCGGGTCAAACCAATACCGTGGCCGCGACGAACAGCTTCAAGCAACAGACCGAGGTCGTCGACGCGCAGACCGGCGCCGGGCTCGGGCCAGTCGAGGCCAGCGGCCTCGAACCAGGGCTGCCAGGGCTCAAGTGCGGAGCGGATTAATACCGCTTTTTGCAAATCTTCCGGCTGGTTGATCTCGCCCACCTTGCGCAGATAATCTGGACTCGCCACCGCAAAGGTCGGCTCGGAAAACAGTTTTTCGCATTGCAGGTTCGGATATTTGCCCGGCCCGAAGCGCACCTCGACATCACTTTCGCCCAGCGCGAGATCGTAGAGCGGCACGGACAAATAAATTTCGACCGCGATATCGGGATGCTCTTCGGTAAACGATGACAGCTTCGGTACCAGCAAATAGCGCGCGAAAGTCGGCGGCACCGTGATCTTGATGCGCGGCTGCACCGAAGCAGCGCGGCGCGGCATCGGAAAATCGGTCAGCGTTCGCAGCGCCTGACGCACGACATCCAGATAACGTCGGCCGAATTCCGACAGGCCGACATTGCGACCATCACGCAGAAACAATCGCTCGCCGACGAATTCTTCCAGCAAACGAATCCTGTGCGAGAGCGCCGACGGAGTAATGCAAAGCTCTTCTGCCGCAAGGGCGAAGGAACCGTGCCGCGCTGCTGCCTCAAACGCTGACAGCGCGTGGACCGGTGGAATGCGTGTTGCCATGGGTAGGTGATCTATGCTTCGGGAAAGCCGCCAGAAAAATTACCAGCGGATGATCTTTCCCGGATTAAAAATATTATTCGGATCGAGCGCGTGCTTGATCGATCGCATCATGCCAACCGCATCCTCACCCGTCTCGTGAATGAGGAAATCCATCTTGTGCAAGCCAATGCCATGCTCGCCGGTACAAGTACCATCCATGGCGATCGCGCGATGCACCATGCGCTCATTCACCGCTTCTGCCCGTGCGATATCCTCGGGATCGTTCGGATCAATCAGCATCTGCACGTGGAAGTTGCCGTCGCCAACATGGCCGACGATACCGTGAATGATGTTTTCTCGTTCGCAGTCGGCCTTGGTCTCGAGCAGACATTCCGCCAGCCGTGAAATCGGCACGCAGCAATCGGTGGATATCGCACGACAACCCGGGCGCAATTGCAGCAGCGCGAAATAAGCGTTGTGACGGGCCTGCCAGAGACGGGAGCGATCTTCCGGACGCGTCGCCCATTCAAAACCGATCGCCTGATGATCGTCAGCGATCTGCTGCACCAATTCAGCCTGCTCTTTGACGCCATGCTCGCTGCCATGAAATTCGAACAGCAGCAAAGGCTTCTCGGGCAACGTCAGCTTGTCGTGCTTGTTGAATGCTCGGACACCGTTCTCGTCAACGAATTCAACCCGAGCCACCGGCACACCCATTTGTATGGTCTGGATGACGGTATTGACCGCGCTGGCAATATCGCTGAATGAACAGACAGCTGCAGAGATGGCCTCAGGCTGCGGGTAAATTTTCAGCGTCACTTCCGTAATGATGCCCAGCGTGCCTTCGCTGCCCACAAACAAACGCGTCAGGTCGTAGCCGGCTGATGATTTTTTGGCACGCGTGCCTGTCTTGATGATCTTGCCCTCGGCCGTCACCACAGTAAGCGAGAGCACGTTTTCCCGCATCGTGCCGTAGCGAACAGCGTTCGTGCCCGATGCCCGGGTCGCGGCCATGCCGCCAATGGAAGCGTCCGCACCCGGATCGATCGGGAAAAAAAGTCCGGTGTCCTTGATCTCGACATTCAACTGCTTGCGCGTCACACCGGCCTGCACAGTCACGGTCAGGTCCTCGGAATTAACCGCGACGATCTGATTCATCTGCGAGAGATCGATCGACAATCCGCCTTGCAGCGCCAGAATATGACCTTCCAGCGAGGTACCCGTGCCATAGGCAATGATCGGGAAGCGATGCTGATTGCATAAACGAACCGCCGCTGCCACCTCGGCCGAGGTATGCGCGAAGACCACCGCATCGGGCAGCATGGGATCGTAGGAAGACTCATCGCGGCCGTGGTGTTCGCGCATGGCCATGGACGTGGACAAGCGATCACCAAAAACTGATTTCAGCTCGGCTAGCAGTGCGTCAGGCAGCTCGCGTTTGAGGGAAGAAGGCGGGGCAGGATGGTTCATGGAAGTTTCTCCGTAAGCAACCTATTGTACCCTTTGGCCGCTAATCGAACGTCCAAAAATCAGCAGAAACCCAGCTTTCTGCGGCGAAAATGGGCATTTTCCCGTATCCTGCGCCCCGACTCTTTTATTTTTATCTACTATGGGCAACCGACTTTCCAAAATCGCCACCCGCACCGGGGACGACGGCACCACCGGGCTGGGCGATGGCAGCCGCACCACCAAGAACGCGCTGCGCGTTCAGGCAATGGGCGATGTGGATGAATTGAATTCCCATCTGGGCTTGCTGCTGTGCGAGGACATGCCACAGGATCTGCGGGAAGAGCTGGTGACGATCCAGCATGATCTCTTTGATCTAGGTGGCGAGTTGTGTATACCGGGTTTCAGTCTCATCACTGATACGCACGTCATCCGACTCGACACACTGCTGGCGAAATACAACGCCACTTTGCCGGTGCTGGCGGAATTCATCCTGCCTGCGGGATCACGCGCCGCATCACAAGCTCATGTTTGCCGAACTGTTTGCCGGCGCGCAGAACGGGCGATTGTAGCGCTGGGTAAAGCGGAAGAACTGAATCCCCAGCCCAGACAGTATGTGAACCGGCTGTCCGATCTGATGTTCGTTCTCGCGCGCGTGCTGAACCGGCATTCGGGTGGTGGCGACGTGTTGTGGCAAAAAGGTCGTCAACGCGACTGATGCGCCGGCAAAGTAACTGGTTGATGTCTGGATGGGTACGCATACCATCTTGGGCGCTTGGACCCCACTTCCTATCCAAATGACAGTGACACGGCAGGCGTTGGCTGCTCATTCGGCTTTCCGGCACTGAGATCACCGCGACTGTCGCCTGCCACGATTGTCTGGGCGAGAGGCGGCTGGCGTCTTGATATTTTCTATGATCGGCGAAGATCCGCTTTCTGACACGCCTCAATCCTGACCTAACTCGCACTAGCCTTCAGGTAATTTTCATCTCCTTCTACGACACAACCTGGTGTCGTCCGGCTGCGAAGCAATTTCAGCAGCTTGTAGCACCTCGTCGCTGATCGTATCGACCCCATTATTGTTTGAACTTGTATTTACTGGAAGTTACGAAATCGGAGTTAACCAGTCCAGTTCCAGACAATTATGAAACGATCGATTACCACCGCTTTTCCTCCTCCAAACAACAACGCTGGCACGCCTGACGATGACACGGACAACGCCCCCGCTCCCGAGCGCGTGCCTCCGACGATGCGCTTCAGAGATGCAACACTTCACCCGATGGCATCAACCGGATCCTCACAAGCTACGTCCATCCAAGATATCGGCCCGATCAGTCAGCCGCTCCTGATATCCAGAGGGCAGGTAGCAGTGACACAGCAAGCGCCGGAATCAACGCAGGAAAAATCGATGCAAGGCATTGATGTCAATCTGGCCGACCAAGACGGCCGGACACCGTTGATGTTAGCCATCCAATACGGCGACCTGCCGACCGTACAAACCCTGCTTTCCCATGGCGCTAACGTCAACGCTACTGACAAGGATGGCTGGACACCGTTGATTTTCGCCATTCAACATGGTCATCTGACGACCATTCTGACTTTACTTAGCGCGCCCGGCATTGACATCGATATTCGAGGATCCGACGGAACAACTGCCCTGGGTGCCGCTATAGTCCATGGCAAAGATGATGTCGTGAAAGCACTCATTAACAAAGGCGCTGACGTCAACTTCATCGACAACAAGAGGTGGACACCACTGATTTGGGCTGTGGAATGCAACCATCTGGCGACCGTGCAGGCTTTGCTGGGCGCACCCGGCATCCACATCGATGCTCAAACATCCAAAGGAAAAACTGCCTTGTACGTTGCGGCACAAGAGGGCAAAGGCGATGTCGTAAACGATCTCATTAATAAAGGCGCCGACGTCAACATCACCACCTACCTGTCATGGACGCCGTTGATAGCCGCTGCCCAAGGGGGCCATCTAAGGACCGTGCAGACTTTGCTGAGCGTACCCGGTATCGACATCAATGCGAGAAATATTTTTCGAAAAAATGCCTTGTACGTCGCGGTACTCGGCGGCAAAAATGATGTCGTGAAAGTGCTGCTAGAAAATGGCGCCGATATCAAAGAAGTCTACGAATCCATCAAGGAACAGTTTGGCTATCACAATGATGACTCAGATGATGATGAAAATCATAATGCACTCTCAGCGTCTCTTGATTTTCTGATGAATTACCTCGCCCAACGCCAGGCAGACGTTGGCGATTTGCGCCAAGAAGCCACTTGGGCCAGCGCGTTTGCGACCTCGGCAATTCCGCCCAAAGCGAGTCGGAATACAATCCCCTCACTCGGATCGATAGCATTGGATGCCCATATCAAGCAAGCGCAAATAGAAGGCTCCTCGCTGAGTCAAATCTCGTTTCAGGCCAGCCGCGACCAATTGCTCCGACAGACACTAAGCGCAGTGGATGTAGTTAAACTCATCAGCACGTTTTCCAGCAGCCCCTTCGCTACAGCTCTGGTACAAACTCTGGCCATCGCCATCAAACTTGGAGGCTATCGTACAGAGTCGGAACATCATTTAATTTTTAATGCATTACGAACCTCACACTTGATTGATGAGTACGAAAAAAGTAAATCTCGTCTGAATTCTAAAAATATCAATCGCTGGCAAGTCTCAGGCCAAACTTTGCTTACCCGCGCAGCTCAGGCCGGTGACCAGATGCTGGTCGATGTGCTTGTTAAATGCGGTGCCTCTTTCCACCTGCCCGACCAGCATGGCAACAATGCCCTGCACGCCGCTGTCAAAGCCCACGAGTGGTCTGTTTGTAGCCACCTACTTGAACTCGGTGCCAATGCCAACACGAGCGATCGTAACGGCATCTCCACCCTGACCTATCTCGCACAGGCTTTTGCCAAGGGAGATGAAGAGACCGCGATTCCCGTTGCACAATTAATCGCACCACTGCTGGCCAAGGGTTATCGCCTTAATCGCCTCGTCGAAAGTCGTGGCTTTGTAATAGCAGGGGTAAGGACCACGATCCTGGCAATTTTACAAAGCGACCTGAACCGCTATGGCTCGTACCTTGATGTTCTCTATGCTGACGATGTCAATCTCGTCGACAATGATGGCCATACGCCGTTGATGTTCGCTGCTAAACAAGGCCTCTTGACAGTTTTACAGGCGCTCATGAATAAGGGTGCCAATGTCAACGCCGCCAGTGACGATGGCTGGACACCGTTGATGCGTGCCTCCCACGATGGCCATCTGACGATCATTCAGGCTTTGCTGAGCGCACCCAGCATTGACATTGATGCGAAAAAACCCGACGGAGAAACTGCCTTGTATGTCGCGGTACACCACGGCAAAGACGACGCCGTGAAAGCGCTCATTAACAAAGGCGCCAATGTCAACGCCGCCCGTAACGATGGCTGGTCACCGCTGATGTACGCTGCTGCAGGAGGCCATCTGACGACTATACAGGCGTTACTGAGCGCGCAGGGCCTTGACATCGATGCGAAAAAAGCCGACGGAATGACGGCCCTGATGGTCTCAGCAGCCCACGGCAAAGATGATGTCGTGAAAGAACTCATTAACAAAGGCGCCAATTTCAACGCCAAGAGAAACGATGGCTGGACA
>JACCDX010260669.1_pt1 | contig 19754 bp, 18 predicted proteins | sample 7449681 | NCBI WGS metagenome assembly JACCDX01 (sample SAMN15323450, study PRJNA562643) | freshwater metagenome | isolation source: river surface water | place: USA:Blue River Watershed | collected 2017-08-18
AGGCCACCATACCCGTTTACAAAGCGAACAGGAAAGTCAATGAAATCAACGGTCTACCCAGACCACCCCCGCGCCAGTGCTAGCTTTGCGTACCGTCACTTATTGCACTGAAAACGAGGAGACCCCGAAGGCCACGACCGATGCCGGCTTAGGTGACTGTTGGCGTGCCCGCATCGATAACTTAACATAATATACATCGTAAGAAGTTAAGGAGGTCTGCAAAGACCATCCCCGCAGGCCTCAGGCTTCAGCGTTGGGCCTGCTGGCGCTGCAACACCTGCTCGATCAAGGCGGCCGAATCGGCCCGGCCTGCGCGCTGCGCGAATTCAAGCGCGCTCAAGCCCTGTGCATTGCGAATGGCCGGGTCGGCGCCGGACTCCAGCAAAAGTTTCACGGTGTCGGCATTGCCGTACATGGCCGCCATCATCAGCGGCGTGCTGCCGTTGGGCGAACCGGCGTCGACCTCGGCCTGCGCGCCGATCAAAAATGCCGCCACGCGCAGCTGGCCACCGGTGGCGGCGTAATGCAACGGGGTCCAGCCCGATTTGTTGACTTCGGCGCCGCGGCCAACCAATTGCACCACCAACGCCTGCTCGCCGCGCAAGGCGGCCAGCATCAGCGGGCTTTCGTTGCGCGCAGAACGCGGGTCGACAGCAGTTTGGGGGTCGGCTGCGAGCACCTGCGCCACCTTGAAAGACTGCTCCTGGGTGGCCAGCAGCAGACCCGGGATGCCTTGCGCATTGGGGGTGTTGGGGTCCAGGCCGCGTGCCAGCAAACGCTGTACCTCGCGCGCGTTGTCGAGTTGGATGGCCTTGAAAAAGTCTTCATAAGTGCCGGCCGAAGCCAGGCTTGAAAAAACAAAAAGTGCAATATTGACAATGTATTTTTTCATTTAATTGAAGTTATATCTAGCTTTAACTGGCTTGGGTTTTGGCGAACAGGCGGTGGAAATTCGCGCTCGTCTGCTGGGCCATCGTCTCGACCGCGCAGCCGCGCAGCTCGGCCAATTGCTGCGCCACAAGCGGCACATACGCGGGCTGGTTGGTCTTGCCCCGGTAAGGCACGGGCGCGAGGTAGGGGCTGTCGGTTTCGATCAGCAGCCGGTCTTCGGGCACAAATTTGGCCACTTCGCGCAAATCGGCGGCGCTTTTGAAGGTCAGGATGCCTGAAAACGAGATGTAAAAACCCAGGTCCAGCGCGGCGCGCGCCACCTGCTCGGTTTCGGTGAAGCAGTGGAACACGCCCGTGGCGCCGCCCTCCTCCTTCAAGATGGCGAGGGTGTCGTCCGAAGCCTGTCGCGTGTGGATCACGAGCGGCAGGGCGGTTTGCTGCGCCGCGCGGATGTGGGTGCGAAAACGCGCGCGCTGCCACTCCAGGTCCGCCACCGTGCGCCCGCCCTTGCGTTCGTCCATTTGGTAGTAGTCGAGCCCGGTTTCGCCGATCGCGACCACCTTGGGCCGCTGGCTGCCGGCCACGAGCTCGGCCACCGTGGGCTCGTGCACGCCCTCGTTGTCCGGGTGCACGCCCACGCTGGCCCACAGCTGCGGGTGCTGTGCGGCCAGGCCCTGCACCGCGTCAAACTCTTCCAGGGTCGTGCAGATGCACAGGGCCTGCGCCACGCGGGCCTGGGCCATGGCGTCCAGGACCTGCGGCAGCTGGCTGGACAGCTCGGGAAAGCTCAGGTGGCAATGCGAATCGATGAACATGGGCAAGAGGGGGTCAGCCACGCGCCAGCAGCACCTGCTGCGCGTCGTTGGCCAGGGCTTCGAGCATGAGCCCGGCGTTGAAGGGGTGTTCGGCCGTGCGCGCAGCCTGCATCAGGCGCTTGAACCAGTCGGTCAGGGCCATCACCGAGGCGGCGCAGGCCGGCAGCTGGCTGGCCATGAAAAAGCGCGGTTCGACACCGGCCTGGCGCAGCATCAGGTCGTGGCAAAGCTTTTGCAAGGCGTCGATGGCCTGCGCGGGAGACAGCTCGGCCAGATGCGCGGCGTCGCCCTTTTGCATGGCCTGGGGCAAGGCCACCCACCAGGCCGGTGGCTGGCCGCTGTGGGCCTGGCGCAGCGCGTCGCTGGGGCGGCCGCCCGCGCTGCGCAGCAGGGCTGGCGCGGCCGCGCCGTCGATGCCCTGCCCGGTCAGCCAGGCCAGCGCCTGCGGGGCATCGGGCCAGGCCAGGGTGTGCGACTGGCAGCGGCTGCGGATGGTGGGCAAGAGCTGGTGCGCGGCCTCGGTGGCCAACACAAAACGCACATCGCCGGGCGGCTCTTCGAGCGTCTTGAGCAGGGCGTTGGCGCTGATCGCGTTCATGCGTTCGGCCGGGTAGACCAGCACCACCTTGCCGCGGCCGCGCGCGTCGGTGCGCTGGGCAAACTCCACCACTTCGCGCAGGGCCTCGACGCGGATGTCCTTGCTGGGCTTGCGTTTCTTGTCGTCGATCTCGGCCTGCGCCTTTTCCGACAGCGGCCAGCCCAGCGCCAGCATCTGCACTTCGGGCATCAGCAGCGCCAGATCCGCATGGGTGCGCACCGCGATCGCGTGGCAGCTGGGGCATTGGCCGCAAGCCCCCTGCCCGCTTGGCGACTCGCACAGCCAGGCCGAGGCCATGGCCAGGGCCAGCTCGTACTGGCCCAAGCCCGAAGGGCCTTGCAGCAGCCAGGCGTGGCCGCGCCGGGCCAGCAGCTGCTGCAGCTGCGCGGCAATCCAGGGGGCGAGCGGCGGGCGGCTCATGCGCCTTCCCCGCCCACGAGGGGCTGCACCACGGCCAGCACGTCCTGCCAGACCGCCTCGCGGGCCTGGGCGGCGTCGATGCGCGCGAAGCGCTGCGGCTGCTCGGCGGCACGGCGGGCATACGCGTCCCGCACGGCGGCAAAAAAGGCCACCGGCTGCGACTCGAATTTGTCGGGCACGCGGGCCGAGGCCAGGCGCTGCGCGGCCACGGCCGGCTCCAGGTCGAACCAGACGGTGAGCTGGGGCTGGCGCAAGCCCTGGGCGCCCAGGCGCTGCACCATGGCTTCGAGCTGGCCGAGCACGGCCCAGTCAAAGCCACGGCCGCCGCCCTGGTAGGCGAAGGTGGCGTCGGTGAAGCGGTCGCACAGCACCACCTCGCCCCGTGCCAGCGCGGGCTCGATCACCTGCACCAGGTGCTCGCGGCGCGCGGCGAACATCAAAAGCGCCTCGGTCAACGCGTCCATGGGCGTGTGCAGCACCAGCTCGCGCAGTTGCTCGGACAGCGGCGTGCCGCCAGGCTCGCGCGTGAGCACCACCCGGCGGCCGGCGGCGCGAAAGCACTCGGCCACGCCCGCGATGTGGGTGGACTTGCCGGCACCGTCGATGCCCTCGAAGCTGATGAAAAGGCCGCTGCTCATGCTGCAAAAGCGAAAACCGGCATTGTCGCAGGCTCGGCGGGCCTCAATCGGGCACGGCCAGGCCGCGCTGGTAGCGGTTGACCGCGCGGTTGTGGGCATCGAGCGTCTCGCTGAACTGGCTGCTGCCGTCGCCCTTGGCCACGAAATACAGGGCCCGGCTGCTGGCCGGCTGCACCGCCGCCAGCAGCGCGGCCTTGCCGGGCATGGCGATCGGCGTGGGCGGCAGGCCGCTGCGGGTGTAGGTGTTCCAGGGCGTGTCGGCGCGCAGGTGGGTGCGGCGCAGGTTGCCATCAAACGCTTCCCCGAGGCCGTAGATCACCGTCGGGTCGGTCTGCAAGGGCATGCCGATGCGCAGGCGGTTGTGGAACACGCCCGAAATCATGGGCCGGTCACTGGCACGGCCGGTTTCCTTTTCGACGATGCTCGCCAGGATCAGCGCCTGCTCGGGCGACTGCAGCACGCTGTCCTGCGCCCGCGCCGCCCAGGCTTTGCCCAGCTGCCGGTCCATGGCCTGCAGGGCGCGCGCCAGCAGCTGCAGATCGCTCGAGCCCTTGGCGTAGCTGTAGGTGTCGGGGTAAAAGCGCCCTTCGGGGGCCAGGCCCGGGCGGCCCAGGCGCGCCATCAGGTCTTCGTCGCTCAGGGCCTGGCTGTCGGGTTTGAGCAGCTCGGCCTTGGCCAGGGCCTGGCGCACCTGGCGCCAGTTCCAGCCTTCGACCAGGGTCAGGCTGCGCAGGCTTTCCTCGCCGCGCACCAGCATCGAGAGCAGGCGCCTGGGGCTGGTGCCGGGCGCGATTTCGTAGCTGCCCGCGCGCATCTGGCGGCTCTGGCCCGAGAGGCGGAACCAGGCGTACAGCAGGGTCGGCGAAGTCTGCAGGCCGGCGTCCACCGCCAGTTGCGCCATGGTGCGCGGCGGCGTGCCGGGCTCGATCGACAGGTCCAGCGTGGCATGCGCCGGCCCGGTCGACAGCGGCGCATGCACCCACCAGGCGCCCAGCGCCGCCGCCGTCGCGGCCAGGACCAGCACCACGCCCAGCAATTTCATCAAGCCTTTGGCCAACGGCATACCCTCATCGATCTGGTGTTCACTGCAGTGGGCATGATAATTGACCGCATGCAAGCAAACTCCGAACTCGCCGCCCGCCTGCAGGGCGTTTGCGCCCTGCCCGCCCTGGGCGTGATCCAGGCCCAGGGCGAAGACGCGGCCCAATTCCTGCACAACCAGCTCACCAACGATGTGCTGCTTCTGCCCGTGGGCCAGGCCCGACTGGCCGCCTGGTGCAATGCCAAGGGCCGCATGCAGCTGAGCCTGATCGTGCTCAAGACCGCACCCGACACGCTGCTGCTCGTGCTGCCCCTCGAGCTGCTGGCGCAAACCCTCAAGCGCCTCCAGATGTTCGTGCTGCGCGCCAAGGTCCAGCTGCACGATGCCAGCGCGCAGTGGGTCTTGCGCGGCCTGCTCGGCGCTTCGGCGCAGGCACCGGGCGACGCCGCCCCCCCCTGGCAGGCCAGGGCCAGCGAAGGCGCGCATGTGGTGGCGCTCTACCCCGCCAGGCTGGGCGACACGGCGGTGCCGCGCGCGCTGTGGCTGGGCCCGGCGTCAGCGCCCGCGCCCGAAGCCACGCTCGCGCCCGAACTCTGGGCCTGGGCCGAAGTGCTCAGCGGAGTGCCTTTGCTCACGGCGCCCCTCTTTGAGGCCTTTGTGCCGCAGATGCTCAATTACGAATCGGTGGGCGGCGTGAACTTCAAGAAGGGCTGCTACCCCGGCCAGGAGGTGGTGGCGCGCAGCCAGTTCCGCGGCACGCTCAAGCGGCGCATGGCCCGCGTGTTCAGCGCGCAGGCGCTGCAAGCCGGCCAGGCGGTGTTCACGCCCACCGACCCCGAGCAGCCTTGCGCCACCGTCGTGCAATCGGCGGCGCGGCCCGATGGCAGCGGCTTTGACGCCCTGGTCAGCGGTACGCTCGAGAGCATGGCCAGCGGCTGGCGCGCGGGCTCGGCGCAAGGCGAAGCGTTGACGCTGCTGCCCCTGCCCTACCCGCTGCTCGAAGACATTTGAATCAGAGCGCGCGCACCATCTCGATGTGGGCGATGCCGGCTTCTTCGAACACCGCGCCGCGCGGCACAAAACCCGCGCGGCCGTAAAAGCCCTCGGCGCTGCACTGCGCATGCAGCAGCACCTCGCGGTCGCCGCGCGCGCGGGCCGCTTGCATCAGCGCGTCGAGCACGCGCCGGCCCAGATCGCTGCCACGCAGCGCCTTTTTCACGGCCATGCGGCCAATGCGCGCCACACCGGGGGCGTGCTGCAGCAGCCGCCCCGTGGCCAGGGCCATGCCCAGGCGGTTGGTGGCCACGCAGTGCAGCGCGCCGGTGTCGTCCGCGTCCCACTCCATCTCGGCAGGCACGTTTTGCTCATGCACGAACACCTCGGTGCGCAGCGGCGCGGCGAGCCCTTTGAGGTCCTGCCAGGGGCCCAGGTGCAGCTGCACCATCTCTTCACCGCGCTCAAAGCCCAGCAGCCACTCGCGCAAGGCGCTGGGCACGCTCTGGCTTTTCTTGGCCACCGGATCGGCATACACATAGACCAGCTCGCTGGTGATCAAGAGTTGGTCGCCCCGGAAGATCGCGCCGACAAAGCTCATGGACGAGTTGCCCACGCGCTCGCAGCGCATGCACACGTCCAGAAAATCGTCCATCTCGGCGCTGGCGTGGTATTCGACACTGGCTTTCTTGACATACAGGTCGCCGCCGAGCTGCTGCATGGTCGCGGCATAGGGCATGGCCAAGGTGCGCCAGTAGTCGGTGACGGCGGTGTCGAAGTACATCAGGTAGTGGCCGTTGAAGACGATCTGCTGCATGTCGACTTCGACCCAGCGCACGCGCAGGCGGTGGGCAAAACGGAAATCCTGGCGTTTCATGGGGCTCCTCGGGTGCCAAAAGCGTGTTGAAGGGCGCGGCCCGCGTCGGCGTGGGCCGTGAGCGCGTCGGGCAAGGCGCGCGCCATGGTGGCAAAGCCGTGCACCATGCCGCGGTAGACCTCCAGCTCCACCGGCACGCCGGCCATGCGCAGGGCGTCGGCGTAGCGCAGGCCGCCGTCGGTCAGCGGATCGCATTCGGCCAGGCCGATCCAGGCCGGTGCCACGCCGCCGTGGTCGGCGGCATTGATCGGCGCAAAGCGCCAGTCCTCCCGCTCGGCCTCGTCGATGTAGTGGCCAAAGAACCACTCGATGGTGCTCACATTGAGCAAGAAGCCCTTGCCGTAGGCATGGTGCGATGGCAGGTCGCAGCGGCCGGTGCAGCCCGGGTACAAGAGCAGCTGCAAGGCCAGCGGCAGGCCCGCGTCGCGCGCCATCAGCGCGCAGACCGCGCTCAGCGTGCCGCCCGCGCTGTCGCCGCCCACCGCCAGGCGTGTGGTGTCCAGGCCCAGCGGGGCGCCGTGCGCGTGCAGCCAGTTCAGGGCGTCCCAGGCGTCGTGCAGCGCGGTCGGGAAACGGTGTTCGGGTGCGAGCCTGTAATCGAGCGAGAGCACGGCGCAGTGGCCCTGGCGGCTGAGCTGGCGACACAGGACATCGTGCGTCGTCAAACTGCCCACGGTGAAGCCTCCGCCGTGCACATACAGCAGCACCGGCAGCGGTGGGTCGCTGGCGGGGGCATACAGGCGCGCGGCGCAGCGGTGGCCGTCGCGCACGGGCACGGACAGGTCTTCGACGCGGTCGACCTTGGGCGGCGGCTGCAGGTCCAGCATGGGGCCGCCGATGTTGTAGAACTCGCGCGCCTGGGCGGGCGTCATGGCCTCCATGGGCAGGCGGCCCGCGCGGTGGATGCGCTCGATCAGCCGCCGGGCGTCGGGGGCCAGGCGCGCATGCGGGTGGGTGTGATGAGAGCTCATGGGTGCACACTGGCCCAGGCGCCGCTCGGGTGGGCGCCTGGGCCAGCGGCGATTATCGGGGCTCGTGCAGGCGGGGGATTTGCGCCAGCAGCGCCTCAAACGAGGGCACCACCGTGATGCTCGGCTCCCGACCCAGCAGCGCCGAGGTTGGCGCCAGGGTGAAGGCGCGGTCGGCCAGGCGCATGAGCTCGAGGTCGTTGAGGTCGTTGCCCACCACCCAGCTCAGGTCGATCGGCGGCGTCGCGGGGTCTTCAAGAAAGCGCCGCAGCACATGGCTTTTGCACACCGCGGCGTCTGCCGTCGGGGTGGCGCCGTGGCGGCCGGGCGGCAGGAAGGCGGGGTTGATGCGGATTTGGCCCGTGCAGACCTCGTTGTCGAACTGGATGGTGTGGGCCATGGCGAAGTCGGCGAAGATGCGCCGCCGCACGATTTCAGCCGCCACGAAATAGCTGTCGCTGACCACGCCCACCATGAAGCCCTGGCGCCGCATCTGGTTGACGAAAGCCACCACCCCCTCGCGGATGGGCATCTGGCGCGCGACCTCCTCGAACCGGGTTTTGTGCAGGTACTGGAAGACCTGCGCGATGTGCGTGCTGCGCATCACCGAGTCGCTCTCGCCTTCGAGCCGCTGGCGCATGGTGGCCTCGTGGCCGCTGGCGCGCGCGAGCTCGAGCACAAAACTCGAGGGCGTGAGGGTGCCGTCCATGTCGAGCAGCAGCAGGCGCTGGCGTTGCTTGCGGCGCGTCAGGATGTAGTCGATGCCGGCCGCGGCCTGGCGCTGCGATTCGTACATCGCCACGACCTGCTCCACATGCAGGCGGCCGGCGGCCTTGGCGCGGTGAAAAATCACGCGGCCGACCTCGTTGGCCATCAGGGTCAGGTCCTGCAGCGGCTGGCTGTCGTGCTCGAGCGAGCCGATGTCGACTTCGGCCAGGCGCGCGCCCGAAAGGTGCGCATCCACCAGCAGGCCCACGTCCACGCCGTAGCCGTCCTCGAAGTGCAGGGGCATCAGCAGCGGCTTGCGGGCCGCGATGATGCCGCCCAGGGGTTGGGCGAAGCCGGCCAGCTCGGGAAAAAAGATCTTGAGCATGGGCTTGGCCGTGAGCTCGGTGACCCGGCCGCCACCGCGCCCGAAGCGGGCTTTCACGAAGTCGGCCTGGCCGCGCAGCAAGGGCTCGCACAGCGCGCTGATGATGCGGGGCCGCAGGCCGGCGAGGTCGCCGTCGAGGTAGACCACCAGCTCGCGCTGGGCCAGTTCGAGGCCATCGCGCATCGAACCGCCCTTGCCCAGCATGCTGCTGGTCACCACGCGCGCGCCCGCCTGGCGGGCCAGTTCGGCCGTGTTGTCGATCGAGCTGTCGTCGACCACGATGACTTCGGCGGTGGCGGGGTCCGCGAGCGCGTAGGCGACCACCTCGGCGATCCGCTTTTCCTCGTTGAGCGCGGGGATCACGACCGAGGCGATGCCGGTCGGGCTCTGGCCCAGGCTCAGCCGCTCGGGCTGGGGCGACAGAGCGCTGCCGCGCCGGCCACCGAGCCAGCGCGCACGCCAGCGTGCCAGCGGCCACCAGGCCGCCAGCCGCGCAAACCATGCCGAAAAATCCATGTGCTCACTTTCAATGCGTGTGGGTCCGGGTCGCCGACCCGTCGACCGCCCCGGTATCGCCAACGTGACGGGGGCTTGGGGCGAAAGCCCCGAATTTGGCATGAGAATCGATGCCACCAAATACCCACGAAAGGCAGGGCATGGCGTCCATCTTCTACCTCACCCAGATCCAGATTGACTTTGGCGCCCTGTCGCAGCTGCAAAGCGAATGCCAGCGCGTGGGCATCGCGCGTCCGCTGATCGTGACCGATGCCGGCGTCAAGGCGGTGGGCATCCTGGACAAGGCCCTGGCCGCCCTGCCCGATCTGCCGGTCAGCGTGTTCGACCAGACGCCGTCCAACCCGACCGAAGCGGCCGTGCGCGCCGCCGCCGCCGTCTACCGCGAGCGCGGCTGCGACGGCCTGATCGCCGTCGGCGGTGGCTCGGCCATCGACTGCGCCAAGGGCGTGAGCATCGCCGTCAGCCACGAGGGGCCGCTCAAGACCTACGCCACCATCGAAGGCGGCTCGCCCAAGATCACCGAGCGCGTGGCGCCGCTGATCGCGGTGCCCACCACCGCCGGCACCGGCAGCGAGGTGGCGCGGGGCGCCATCCTGATCGTCGACGACGGCCGCAAGCTCGGCTTTCACAGCTGGCACATCCTGCCCAAGGCCGCCATCTGCGACCCCGAACTCACGCTGGGCCTGCCGCCCGTGCTCACGGCCGCGACCGGCATGGACGCGATCGCGCACTGCATGGAAACCTTCATGGCCGCGCCCTTCAACCCGCCGGCCGACGGCATCGCGCTCGACGGCCTGGCGCGCGGCTGGGCCCACATCGCGCGCGCCACGCAAAACGGCCAGGACAAGGAAGCGCGGCTCAACATGATGAGCGCGAGCATGCAAGGCGCCATGGCCTTCCAAAAAGGCCTGGGCTGCGTGCATTCGCTCAGCCACAGCCTGGGGGGCGTCAACCCCAGGCTGCACCACGGCACGCTCAATGCGATGTTTCTGCCCTCGGTCGTGCGTTTCAACGCCAGCGCCGAATCGGTGCAGCAAGCGCACCGGCTCGACCGCATGGCGCAGGCCATGGGCCTGCACAGCGGCAGCGACATCCCCGAGGCCATCAAAGACATGAACGCGCGCCTGGGCCTGCCCACCGGCCTGGCCGCCATGGGTGTGGCCGAGGGCCTGTTCGATCAGGTCATCACCGGCGCCCTGGCCGACCACTGCCACAAGACCAACCCGCGCATTGCCAGCGCCGAGGAATACCGCGCCATGCTGGTCGAGAGCCTCTGAGTTTCAGAGCGGCTGCACGCGGCCCAGATCGGGGCGGTCCAGCCACTCGGCCAATTCATCGGCCAGCTGGCGGGCGGCGCCGGCCGCCGCGTTCCACACCTTCACCCGCGCCTGCAGGTCTTGCCCGTAGGTGGCGAAGTCCTTGCGGCAAGGCAGCTTGGCGTTCGGCAAGGTCTTGACCCATTCGGGGTTGGGCGCCAGCAGCACGGTGTGGTCCAGCGCCGCAGTGGGGCCATGGCGCCACTTGAGCGTCTTGTCGAGCCAGCCGGGCACCACCTGGCGCTGGAAATGCGGGTAGAGCACGAGGCGGCCCTCGGGCCGATCGCGGGGCGTTTGCCAGTCCAGGTGCAGGTGGTAGTCGGTGATGCCGCCGTCCCAGTAAGCGCCGGGCGGCGCGCCCGGGATGTCGTGCACCGCCTGCAGCACAAAGGGAATCGAGCAGCTGGCCTGCACGGCGGGCATGAAGTTGGCCTCGGTCAGCGCGTGCTGGCGGGTGCGCAAATCCTGCGTGCCGAAGGGCAGCGCCCCCTGGCTCGAAAACACCACGCGCTCCAGCCAGGCGCCGAGCGCTGGCCGGGCCGCGGCGTTGCTGAGGTAGGCGCCCAGGTAGCCGAGCGGTGTGGCCAGGCCATGCTCGCGGCGCAGCACTTGGCGCCCGCGCGAGGTGAGCACATGCAGGCGGTAGCGCGGGTGCTGCAGCACCTCGCCGATGCGCCCGCCATAAAACGCCTGCAGGCTGCGGCCGAATTCGCGGCTGACCTGCTCGGCCGTCACGCGCTTTTGCCCCGGAGCGAGTTCGTAGTGCTGGTGGATGTAGTCGTGCTCGAGGCGCTCGAAGGCCGCCACCGGGTCATGAAGGCAAGCCGTGGCCATGCGCCAGGCGCCAATCGAGGCGCCCACCAGGTGCACCGGCTGGCTGGACTGCGGCAACCATTGGCCAAAAAGAAAGCGGTCCAGCGGCCCGAGGATCAGGCCCTTGGGGCCGCCGGCCGCGGCCGGGATGATGCCCACATGCTCAGGCCGCAGCCCATGCTCGCGGAGGTGGGCCAGGGCTTGGGGCCCGGCGTGGAGCTGCAGGGCCTGCATGGCGTCAGCGCTTGGCGCCCTGCAGTTTCGCGAAAGCCGAAGCCATGGCGCCTTGCGGGGCCGGCTCGTGGTGGCGCTGGGGCATGCGCTGGCCGCGCCCTGCCCCTTCGAACTTGTTGTCGCGCGGGCCATCGCGCCGTGCGGGCGCGGCGTCCATCTTCATGGACAGGCTGATGCGCTTGCGGGCCACATCCACTTCGAGCACCTTGACCTTGACGATGTCGCCGGTCTTGACCACCTCGCGCGCGTCGCTCACGAATTTGTTGGACAACTGGCTCACGTGCACCAGCCCGTCCTGGTGCACGCCCAGGTCCACAAAGGCGCCGAACTGGGCCACGTTGGAGACGGTGCCTTCAAGCACCATGCCCTCTTTGAGGTCGGCGATGTCTTCCACGCCCTCGTTGAAGCGCGCCACCTGGAAGTCGGGGCGCGGGTCGCGGCCCGGCTTTTCCAGCTCACCCAGGATGTCCTTGATGGTGATGGCGCCGAACTGCGCGTTGGCAAACTGCTCGGGCTTGAGACCTTTGAGCACTTCGCTGCGGCCCATGACCTCCTGGATCGGTTTGGCGGTCTTGAGCAGGATTTGCTCGACCACCGGGTAGGTTTCGGGGTGCACGCCGGTCATGTCCAGCGGGTTGTCGCCACCGCGGATGCGCAAAAAGCCCGCGCTTTGCTCGAAGGTCTTGGCGCCCAGGCCGGTGACCTTGAGCAGTTCCTGGCGGCTCTTGAAAGCGCCATTGCTTTCGCGCCAGCGCACCACGGCCTTGGCCACCGAACCCGACAGGCCGGAGACACGCGAGAGCAAGGGGACGCTGGCGGTGTTGAGGTCCACGCCCACCGAGTTCACACAGTCCTCGACCACGGCGTCGAGCTGGCGGGCCAGCTCGCTCTGGTTCACATCGTGCTGGTACTGGCCCACGCCGATGCTCTTGGGGTCGATCTTGACCAGCTCGGCCAGCGGGTCCTGCAGGCGGCGGGCAATGCTGGCCGCGCCACGCAGGCTCACGTCCACATCGGGCATTTCCTGCGAGGCGAATTCGCTGGCGGAATACACCGAGGCGCCCGCCTCGCTCACCACCACCTTGGTGATGGTGTGATCGGGGTGCAGCTTGGCCAGCTGCTTGATGAGCTCGCCGGCCAGCTTGTCGGTCTCGCGGCTGGCGGTGCCGTTGCCAATGGCGATCAGGTCGACGCTGTGCTTTTCACACAGCTTGGCCAGCGTGAACAGCGAACCGTCCCAGTCGCGGCGTGGCTCGTGCGGGAAGACGGTGGCGGTGTCCACCAGCTTGCCGGTGCTGTCGACCACGGCCACCTTCACGCCGGTGCGGATACCGGGGTCCAGGCCCATGACGGCCTTGGGGCCGGCGGGTGCGGCCAGCAGCAGGTCGCGCAGGTTGTCGCCGAACACCTTGATGGCCACCTTTTCGGCCTCTTCGCGCAGGCGGGCGAACAGGTCGCGCTCGGTCGACAGCGAGAGTTTCACGCGCCAGGTCCAGGCCACGCATTTGCGGATCAGGTCATCGCCCGGGCGCGCGCTGTGGCGCCAGCCCAGGTGCAGCGCGATACGGCCCTCGGCGATGCTGGGTTGGCCCGGCTCGGGTTCGACCGGCAACACCAGCTTGGCGTCCAGGATTTCGAGCGCCCTGCCCCGGAACACGGCCAGCGCGCGGTGGCTGGGCACACGGCCGATGGGCTCGTCGTACTCAAAGTAGTCCCGGAACTTGGCGACGTCGGGGTGGTTCTCGTCCTTGCCGTCGGCCAGCTTGGCGCGCAAGAGGCCTTCGCTCCACAGCCATTCGCGCAGGGCCTGCACCAGCGCGGCGTCTTCGGCCCAGCGCTCGCTGAGCAGGTCGCGCACGCCGTCGAGCACGGCGGGCACGGTGGAAAAGTCGGCGCCTTCGATCTTGCCGGCGGGCACCAGAAAGGCTTCGGCTTCAAGAGCAGGGTTGAGCGTCGGGTCGGCAAACAGCTTGTCGGCCAGCGGCTCCAGCCCCGCTTCGCGGGCGATCATGCCCTTGGTGCGGCGCTTGGGCTTGTAAGGCAGGTACAGGTCTTCAAGCTCCTGTTTGGTCGGGGCGGCTTGCAAAGCGGCCAGCAGCTCGGGCGTGAGCTTGCCCTGCTCCTGGATGCTTTTGATGACGGCCTCGCGGCGGTCTTCGAGCTCGCGCAGGTAGCCCAGGCGGTATTCCAGTTCGCGCAGCTGGATGTCGTCGAGCCCGCCGGTCACTTCCTTGCGGTAACGGGCGATGAAAGGCACGGTGGCACCACCGTCCAGCAGTTCAACGGCGGATTTGACCTGTTCGGGACGGATCTGGATTTCAAGGGCCAGCTGGGCCAGGATTTTGGTCTGGGACACGGGGCAAAGGCATGCAGGGAACAAGAAGCCGGCGAGTGTGCCACAGGCCATTGGCCCCGCTGGCGGCCGCCCGCCGTCCTCGCGGCTTAAAAATTATTGAAATTTATAAAATCAAATAAATATACTCATTAATTGACATTTATGACACTTGCTGGCTAAATTTGACAATTCATCAAATTTTGTCAGGTTCAGCGGTGTTTCCCCCGAGTCGTCTGCTTTTGGCCCCCCTTTGTGCGCTCTTGACGGCCTGTCACAGCCTGGGCGGGGGGGCCTACCTCTCGGCGGCAGAAACCGCGCCTTTCACCCCCCTGCCCGCCACACAACGCATCATGGACGCGGTCAAGCTGCGCTGGGAAGTGCGCGAGGATGTGGCCGAGCGCTGCGCCAGCGCCATGGGCATGGACAAGGAACGGGCCTACGCCACACCGCCCGTGGCCTGCGCGATCTGGAGCGTGCGCAACAAGGAATGCACCATCGTGACCGGCCCGCAGACCAGCCATCTGGCCCTGGGCCACGAGCTACGCCACTGCTTCGAAGGGCATTTCCACCCTTGAGCGCAGGGTCCCCGCGCCTCAGCCCGCGCGCAGCGCCTGGCGCAGTTGCTGGCCCACTTCCGGGCGCGCGGCGAAGGGGTCGGGCGGGTTGTGGCCCATGACGATGGCCTCCATGCGCTGCTGCACATTCCCCAGGGCCTGCGGGTGGCTGTAGATGTAAAACTGGCCACTGGCCACCGCGTCGAACACTTTTTGCGCGACGTCGGCGGCACTGACCTTGCCGCTGCTGACCGCCTTTTCGCTCATGGCCTGGCCAATGAGCTGGCTCTGGGTGGGTTGGGCAGCCGCCATCTCGGTCGGGCGGTTGCGTTCGCTTTGGCTGATCCCGGTGGGCACGAAATACGGGCACAGCACGCTGGCACTGACCTGATCGCTCACGAGCGCCAGGTCCTGGTAGAGGGTTTCGCTGAGTGCCACGACGGCATGCTTGCTGACGTTGTAAACCCCCATATTGGGCGGCGTGAGCAGGCCCGCCATGCTGGCGGTGTTGACGATGTGGCCTTGGTAAGCCGGGTCTTTCTTCGCGGCCTCGAGCATCATGGGCGTGAACACGCGCACGCCGTGGACCACGCCCCAGAGGTTCACGCCGAGCACCCAGTTCCAATCGGCCACGGTGTTTTCCCAGAGCAGGCCGCCGGCCGCCACACCGGCGTTGTTGAAGACCAGGTGCGGCGCACCAAAACGCGCCTGCACCTGGTGGGCCAGCACCTCCATGGCGGCCGCATTGCCCACATCGACCTTGTGCGCCATGAGCTCGGCGCCGGCGGCCGTGAGTTCGGCCGCGGCCCGATCGAGCGCGTCCTGCTGCACATCGACCAGCACCAGCTTCATGCCCAGGCGCGCGCCAATGCGCGCGCACTCGAGGCCGAAGCCCGAACCCGCGCCGGTCAGCACCGCGGTTTTGCCTTGGAAGTTCTCGATCATGGGGAAACCTTTTTCAATGTGAAGCCCACGCGGGGGAAATGGACATGGACGGTGCCGGCCTGCGGGTCCTGCCGGCGCAAGGTGTAGCGCGTCCGGGTGGCCGCCAGCAACTCGCCTTCGGTCGCTTCGGTGCCGAAATGCTCGGCCGCCACCGCCACCGTGCTGCCCAGGGCAATGCCATGCTCGTCCTGAAACGGCCCGTCCGTGAGCCCGAGCGGCGTGGCCTGGCGAGCGATCTGCAGCGCGTCCTCGGCGCTCAGCGGCTGCGCGGTGCCGTGGCCGATGGCGCGCACGCGCGCCATCCAGGCCTTGACTTCGGGCGCCACCGCCAGTATGCCGGCCATGGCCGGCGTGCGCTCGGCCGTGAACCACAGCGGGTGGTAGGCGGCGAAATCGGCCAGGCTGGGCTGGGGACCCAGCAGGAAGTCCTGCCCGTGCAGCATGCTGGCCAGGCGGCGCAGATGGCTTTTGTAGCTGGCCGCGGCATCGCCCGGCGCCATGCGCGGTGCACCGCCCCGCATGGCGGCGCGGTCGGCCACAAAGGCCTGGATCTGCTCCGGGCTGGCGCCGGCAAACACCTGGGCCACGCCCGCCGGCTGGAAGTTGTAGGCCATGGCGGCGGTGAACACCGCGCTGTCGGCCCAGTGCGCCACGATGCGCGCCGTGCCGCGCGTGCCTTCGGGGTGCAGCGTGGGCGTGGGTGCGCGCTGTTCGAGCACGTCGGCGATCAGGGCGGTGTCGCAGTAGATGTCGGCGCCGATCTGCAGGACCGGCGTTTTCCGGTAGCCGCCCGTGAGCGCGGTGAGCAGCGGCTTGGGCATGATCATGGGGATGAACACGCTGCGCCAGGCCAGGCCCTTGTGGCCCAGGATCAGCCGGATCTTCTCGGCAAAGGGCGAGTTCGGGTAGTGGTGGAGGATGAGCTCGGCCATGGGGTCTGGGCCTTCAGATCAGCTTGACCAGCTGCTTGCCGAAGTTCTTGCCCTTGAGCAGGCCCAGGAAGGCCTCGGGCGCAGCCGCCAGGCCCTGGGCCACCGTCTCGCGCGGGCGCAGTTGGCCGGTGCCGACCAGGGTGCCCAGCTCTTGCAGGGCCTCGGGCCAGACGTCCATGTGCTCGCTGACGATGAAGCCTTCGACCTTCATGCGGTTGACGAGGATCAGCGCCGGGTTGGCCATGGGCAGCGGCGCGCCGTCGTAGCCAGCGATCATGCCGCACACGGCGATGCGCGCAAACGCATTGGTGCGCAACATCACGGCATCCAGCACCATGCCGCCCACGTTCTCGAAGTGGCCGTCGATGCCGTTCGGGCAAGCCTCGCGCAAGGCCTTGGACAGCGACAGGTAGTCCTTGTGCTCCTTGTAGTCGATGCAGGCGTCGAAGTCGAGTTCGTTCACGACGTAGTCGCACTTGTCCTTGCCGCCCGCAATGCCCACCACGCGGCAGCCGCGCGCCTTGGCCAGCGCGCCATAGGCGCTGCCGACCGCGCCGCTGGCGGCGCTCACGGTCACCGTCTCGCCGGCCTTGGGCGCGATGATCTTGACCAGGCCGTACCAGGCCGTGACGCCGGGCATGCCGACGGCGCCCAGATAGTGCGACAGCGGCACATGGGTGGTGTCTACGCGGCGCAAGGCGCCCACGGCATTGCCGTCGACCACGCTGTACTCCTGCCAGCCACCCATGCCAACGACCTTGTCGCCCACAGTGAATTTGGGGTGGCGCGACTCGACCACCTCGCCCACGGTGCCGCCGATCATGACTTCGCCCAGGGGCTGAGGCTGCGCGTAGCTCTTGCTTTCGTTCATGCGCCCGCGCATATAGGGGTCCAGGCTCAGGTAGTGGTGGCGCACCAGCACCTGGCCGTCTTGCAGCGCGGGAGTGGGCACTTCCACGAGTTTGAAATTGCCGACGGTGGCTTCGCCTTGCGGACGGTTGTCGAGCAGGATCTGGTGGTTGGTGGGCATGGGGTGTCTCCTTGAAAATCAGTCGGTGGAAGGACCGGCCGCCTCGCGGCGGGCCACGTATTTGAAAGTGCCGGTGGCCACCGCGCACAGCTGGCCTTCGGTGTCGTAGACGCGGCCTTCGGTGAAGGCCATGCTGCGCGTGCGGTGCTGCAGCGCGCCCTTGGCGACCAGCTTGTCGCCCGCGGCCACCTTGGCCGGGCGCATGAAACTGGTCTTCATCTCGATGGTCACCACGCCCATGCTGGGTTCGACGCTGCGCGCGGCCGTGGCCATGACCACGTCGAGCAGGGTCATGACCGCGCCGCCGTGCGTCACGGCGAAAGAGTTCAGGTGCTCGGGCTGCGGCGCGTAATGCAGCTCGGACTCGCCGCCCGCGAACTTCTCCATCGTGAAGCCCAGGTGGTCGACGAAGGGGATGGTGGCGCCAAACGGGATGCTCATGCGGCGGTCCTTGCCTCAGCCGGCCACGACCGCCGTCACGCCGCCATCGACCGCCAGCCACTGGCCGGTGATGTGCTTGCCCGCATTCGAGGCGTAGAGCAGCGTCAGGCCCTTGAGGTCTTCGTCATCGCCCAGGCGGCGCAGCGGCGCGTGCGCGGCCAGCTTGTCGGCGCCCAGCTTCTCGAGCGTGCCGTGCGTCATCTTGCTCGGGAAAAAGCCCGGGCAAATGGCGTTGACGGTGATGCCGTAGCGGCCCCATTCGCCGGCCAGCGCGCGCGTGAAGTTGACCACCGCGCCTTTGGAGGTGTTGTAGGCGATGGTCTGCATCTCGGCCGGGTTGCCGCCCAGGCCCGCGATCGAGGCGATGTTGACGATGCGTCCGCGCCCGCGCGGGATCATGCTGCTCTTGGCCACCGCCTGCGACAGCAAAAAGTAGCCGCGCACGTTGAGGTTCATCACCTTGTCCCAGGCGTCGAGCGGGTGCTCTTCGGCCGGGGCGCCCCAGGTGGCGCCCGCGTTGTTGACCAGGATGTCGATCGGGCCCATGCGCTCCACCGTCTCGGCCGCCAGGCGCGCGATGTCTTCGGGCTTGCCGCAGTCGGCGGCGATCCAGCGCGCGTCGATGCCGGCCGCCTGCAGCTCGGCCGCCGCCTGCTCCAGGTCGGCCGCCTTGCGCGAACTCAGCATGATCTTGGCGCCGGCTTCGCCCAGCGCATGGGCCATCTGCAGGCCCAGGCCGCGCGAGCCGCCGGTGACCAGGGCCACCTGGCCCGAGAGGTCAAAGAGTTGTTGGATGGTGCGGGTCATGGTGCGGGTCTTTCTCAAGATCAAAAAGCGTCTTCGGGCACATCGGCGCAGGTGCTGTCGCGGCGGCTGACCACCTGGAGCCAGGCGCCGATCTTGGGCAACTCGTAGCGGAAGAAATAGCGGGCGGCCGCGCGTCGGCCCACGGCGGCGGGCGCATCGCCCTGCACGTGCTGCGCCACATCGAGCCAGATCCAGGCAATCACGGTGTGGCCAAAGGCCTGCAAATACGGTACGGCGTTGGCCAGCGCCTCGGCGGGCTGCGCGCCCTGCCAGGCCGCCTGCGTGGCCGCGCCGACCTGCTGCAAGGCCTCGGCCAGTTGCCGGGCTTCGGCCTGCCATTCGGGGCTGGCCCGGGCGATGGTGGCCTGCATGCGCGCGGCCAGCAGCTTGAGCCCCGCGCCCTCCTCCATCAGCACCTTGCGGCCCAAGAGGTCCATGGCCTGGATGCCGTGCGTGCCCTCGTGGATCATGTTCAGGCGGTTGTCGCGCCAGTACTGCTCGACCGGGAAGTCGCGCGTGTAGCCGTAGCCGCCATGGATCTGGATCGCCAGGCTGTTGGCTTCCAGGCACCATTCGCTGGGGAAGCTCTTGGCGATCGGCGTCAACACCTCCAGCAGCAGGCGGGCCTCGTCGGCCGCGGCGGGGGTGCCCGTGTGCTGCTCGTCCACCAGGCGTGCGCAGTACAAGGCCAGGGCCAGCGCGCCCTCGCTGTAGCTCTTTTGCGCCAGCAGCATGCGCTTGATGTCGGCGTGCTCGATGATGCGCACCTGCGGCGACGCTGGGTTCTTGCCGGCCGGGCTCATGGGCCGGCCCTGCGGGCGGTTTTTGGCGTAATCGAGGCTGGCGTAATAACCGGCCAGACCCAGCATGGTCGCGGCCATGCCGACGCCGATGCGCGCCTCGTTCATCATGTGGAACATGCACTTGAGGCCCTCGCCGGGCTGGCCCACCAGGTAGCCAATGGCGCCGCTGCCGGCACCATCCAAGCCTGCACCGCCTTCGCCGCGCACCGGATACTTGCCTTCACCGAAGTTGAGCAGTGTGTTGGTCGTGCCGCGCCAGCCGCATTTGTGGTTGAGGCCGGCCAACGCCACGTCGTTGCGCTCGCCCGTGAGCTGGCCCTCGGTGTCCACCAGTTTCTTGGGCACGATGAAGAGTGAAATGCCTTTGACGCCCGGCACCAGCTGGCCGTTGGCGTCGGGGATCTTGGCCAGCACCAGGTGGACGATGTTTTCGGTCAGTTCATGTTCGCCGGCCGAGATCCACATCTTGTTGCCACGCAGGCGGTAGCGCGGGCCGAGCGGGTCGTTTTCAAAACCTTCGCCATCGGGCACGGCGCGCGTGGCGACATCGCTCAGGCTCGAGCCCGCTTGCGGCTCGCTCAAGCACATGGTGCCCGAGAAGCGGCCGTTGAATTCGTTGAGGGCGAACACCTCTTTTTGCAGCGCCGTGCCGTGCGCCATCAGCAAATTGGCGTTGCCGGTGGTCAGCATGCC
>JACCDX010212920.1_pt1 | contig 19751 bp, 6 predicted proteins | sample 7449681 | NCBI WGS metagenome assembly JACCDX01 (sample SAMN15323450, study PRJNA562643) | freshwater metagenome | isolation source: river surface water | place: USA:Blue River Watershed | collected 2017-08-18
GCGGACTGGATTGTGTTCTATAACCAACAACGCCCTCATCAGGCGCTGAAGATGAAGACGCCCATCCAGGCATTTGAAATGTTTAAATTAGCAGCTTGACCTGAGCAGATTCCGCTGGGTCATTACACTTGGCGACTATTTTCACCACCTCGCGCTTGAACTCTTGGCCGAATTTACGTCTCGCCCCCATAGACCACCTCCTACTGCATTTAGCACTGCAAAGAAAGTGTTTTTAGAACCAGCAGCAAAGCAATCCTCTTAATGCCTGTTATAATTAAACTGATTGCAATTGACTTCTTAAAACAGTGCAAAATGATTTCTTTTATTAAATATTTATTTATTTTTATTGCTCTTCAAATATTTTTTTCATCAATTACTTTTTTGCATATTTTCAAAAGTCAAGTTGAAATTGAGCAGCTTAGAATCACTTTTTTATCAGGATTTTGGCACTCATTTGATGTTTTGCGACTATCCGACCTAATTAAATGGCAACTAATTGCTCCCACCGCAATAATGTTTTATATATATTTAAATATCGAATTTAAAAAGAGAAACAAATTCATACTATTGATTAACTTAACAGCCATTTTCGTTTCTTCTTTTCTCGCATATAGGCTTGCCATCAAGCCTTCCTCAAATGAAACGTGGAACGAAAAAGTGATAGCCACATATGCAAAACCGTCTATCGTTAATACTAGCAGCCAAGATAGCTCAAGAAAATTTAACCTTATCTGGATTTTTGTCGAGAGTCTAGAAACGAATTACAAATCTAAATCAATTCTCAAAAAATTAAATGACAGCACCAGATTCATGACCGAATTCGAGATTAGCCCTTTAGTTCAAAAATACACCATTGGCGCAATTATGTCTGAACGCTGCGGAGTGCCACTTTTTCTTGGCTTCCTAAATGGGAACGATATTACGTCTACAGCGTTTAATAATACGTATTGCATAGACGACATACTCAAAGCCAATCATTATAAATCTACCTTTATCGTTGGGCACGACGCTAGATTCAGTGGCCTAGGTGATTACTTCAAAACTCATGCGGATGCAGATGTATATGACCTAGCTTACTTCAAAAAAAATAACATATCTAGTCATGACAAAAACGATCACTACAGCGATGAATTTATTTTTGATTTTGCACTTCACAAATTGAATTCAATCTCAAAGTCTCCGTTTTCAATGACAATTCTTACCCTTGATAATCACACACCGACAGGGATTCCATCCGATAAGTGCAAACGTGATTATGGAGACAATTTGGAAGGGGTGCTGACGTGTAACTCAGACAATCTTGCCAAATTCATCAACTCTTTAAATGAAAGTGGTATCCTGAAAAACACTGCACTGGTAGTGGTTGGCGATCACCCGTTCATGGGTGAGCACAGAATTTTTTCAGACGTCAGAAGTGTATATGCTAAAATTTATACCCCTCTTGACATTAAACTTAAAACCAAAACGGTAACTCCTTTTGATTTATTTCCAACAACATTGTCTGCAATTGGCTTTAAAACTGGCGACAGTGCTTATGGACTCGGTTTTTCTAGGTATGAAACACTCTTCGAACCAGATCCTGACTGGTCGATGTTGCTTAAAGATGGTTTTCGGGGAACGCCACCTGACTCCTACTTAGCCTTGCACAAGAGATGAAGATATCCAAGCTTAAAATTTTAGTAGCCAGCACTTTACTCGCATCGCTCAGTTGCGTACTCGGATTTCGTGTGATGGCGCATTATGTTGTTTCGCCTTGGGAACACAGTGGAAACATGCGTTATCAATTTATAGCGCACGAGGGCGGGGGTATAGATGGACACACTTACACCAGCTCAAAGGAGGCGGTCAACCTTGCTTTGAGCAAGGGCTTCAAGCTCATTGAACTAGACCTGATCGAAACAAGCGACGGCAAACTCATTGGCGCACATGACTGGGTCCAATTCAAAGAAATTACTGGACAGGACAATAAGAATGACGCGCCTATGAGTCTGGCAGATGCGTACGGATTAAAAATTCACGGGAAGTACTCCGCGCTCTACGCTGACGACATTCGTCTTCTACTTTTAAATAACCCAGACTTTAATCTTGTGACTGATAAGACAAATAATTTTGAATTGATCAATGCTCTAGGCACCACTGAACGGATTTATGTCGAAGTTTTTGGGGCAAGGAATTACATTAAGTCTATCTTCCATAACATAAAGCGTCCGCTGTATTCATTAAGCATTGGTCGCTGGGGGGAAGTTGGCGAGTATCTAAAAATCCTTTTATTAGATCCAAAGTACGTAGCAGCGAGCACTTCAACAGTCAAAAGCCATGAGAGGCTGTTCGACTGGATTCATGCCCGTGGAATCAAAATTTTTATATTTACGTCCAACGAACCAGAATTTATTGAGTGGGCAAAAAACAAATACGATGCCACGATATATACAGACTTCTGGAACCCTTTAACCAACACCTGTGAAGCAACAGTCTGTAAATCTTACTAAAAAGACTGCAGCAAATAAAATCTATGCCCCAACAGCAAACACTGATTTAGGTTTCACCAATAAGAATTCTATGGGCGAGCACCAGTGGTGCCTGACCATCCGAGCGTAAATCGCAACGTACCCCAACCCGAGCACAACAAAGGCCAGGATCGACAGGGCCACTGAGTCGTAGCTCAGGCTCCCAATCAACATGGCTGTGAACGTCATACCCCCGACCAGAAGCCCTGTAATGGAGTTACGCCACCCTATTGAGATCGACGGAAACCAGCGCCTCACATAACGTTGCTTCACCAGGCTATGGAAGTGAAGCCTGTCCGGGTGCCCGGGGTGCGCCCTCTTGATCTTGCGCCGGTAGATACTAAACACCACCTCGATCACTGGGTGCACGCAGACCAAGAGGACTGCGAAGGCAGAGACCGATTCGTTCCGGTCCAGCAGCATCACGGCCACCCACGCCAGCGCGAACCCCACGAAGTAGGAGCCCCCGTCGCCCAGGAAGATCTTGCCAAGAGGCCAGTTGACCCAGAAGAAGCCCAACACGCAGGCGGCAAGCACCAGGCTCACAGAGGCCAGGTTGTGGTCCCCCACCTGGTAGGCGATCAGCGCGTAGCCCACAAAAGCGAGGCTCGAGGCCGTGCTCGCCAGGCCGTTGAAGCCGTCGATGATGTTGATGGCGTTGGCGACGCCCCCGACCGCGAAGGCCGTGAAGGCCACGGAGACCACCGTAAACTGCAGCAGCGCGTCCAGCCCCCAGACGTCCACACGCCCCAGGGAGTAGTCGGTCAGCAGCCAGGCCAGCACCCCGGAGGCGAAGGTAGCAAGGAGGCGCTTCATGACGCTCACCCGCTTGGTGAGGTCCTCGGCAAGTCCGAAGATGAAAGCGGGCATACCCGCCAAGAGGATGGGCAGGAGCATCTTCTGCACCTCGGCAACTGCCATCGCCCAGGCCACGAGCACTCCCAGGACAATAGGTATGCCGCCCACCCGAGGAGTCGGTGCGGTGTGAAACTTCTGGATGCCCTCGGACTCGTCCATGGAGAGGAACCCGTGCCATCTCTTCGTGAGCACCAGGAAGACGCAGGCGCAGAAAGTCACGGCAAGGCCCCACCCCGCCGCGTTAAGCGCGGGCAACGAGAAGACGCCCCGGACAGACTCGATAAGGTTCATTAAAAAAAGCTTGCGCTGGGCTACAGGGCAGCCCTCAATTGGTTAGCGTAATTATAGGAGAGGCGACCGCTAAATCCCAGAACCGTGTTGCGACCATGGTTTACCCGTGCCCCGGCCTCCCCTGCCCTCATGCCTTGAGCCCAAGCGCGCGCCTGGTCGAGCGCGTGAGACCTCGGATCTTGGCGGCCGACTCGGGGTCCTGCGAGGCCTTTTGCAGGGCGTTTCGGATGAAGACCCACAGCAGCAGGGCGAAGCCTGTGGCCAGGGTCGCGACCACGGCGATCAGCGCCTTCTTTGGCTTTGACTTGCGCTCGGGCGGCTGGGCGGCGTCGACCACCTGGACCACGGCGCCCTCGCGGGCCTCGTCGACCTTGGCGATCTCGTACTGGCGGGTGAAGAGGTCGAGCAGGGTCTCGTGGTACTTGTAGTCGCGGTAGCGGGCGACGTAGTCGCTGGTGCCGGCGGCACTGCCTGAAGCGGCCGGGGCCTCGTCGCGCTCGGCCTTGGCGAGCTGGTCTCTCAGAGCAATCAGTTCGGTCAATGCCTGTTTCATGGCGGGGGAGGCGTCGGTCAGGTAGCCGCGCATGCCGGCGATTTTGACCTCCTGGGCGGAGATGCCCGCGCGCAGGCGGGCGACTGCCTCGACCGCGGCGGCGGGGTTGCTCTTCAAGGCAGAGCTGTTCACGCCGGTGGCCTTCAGGGCCTGCTCGGACTTGGTGAGGCTGTCGCGCGCGGTGGCGAGCTGCTTGTCAAAGAAGAGCCGGCGGCTTTGGGCCTCGGTGACCGCGAGGCGGGCGAGCAGGCGCTGCAGCTCCTCGGGGTAGGCGTTGGCGAGGTCCGCGGCGAACTTGGGGTCTTTGTCGTCGACCTCGACGGAGATCAGGCCGTCCTTGCCGGCGGAGATGCGCACGCCGCCAAGGGGGGCTCTTGCGTCTGTCTTTGTTGCCGCTTTGTATCTCTCCATCAGTTTGAATCTCTCAACAAGCGCGTCTTGAACGCTCATGGATTTAAGGAAGGCGACGTACTGGTCGGCGGGGTTCTTGAGCCCGGCGGCGGCGCCGGCCAGGCCCCCGAGCGAGCCGAGGCTTGCGATCATGCTCGCCGCGGCGCTTTGCTGCTGCTGGGGGGGCAGGAACTGGGTCTTGGCGGTGAAGGTGGGGGTGAGGAGGAAGCTGACCCCAAGGGCCGCGAGGCCCACGGCCAGGGGGCCGAGGAGGAGCAGGCGCAGATTGTCTGCCACGACCTGAAGCAGGTCGAGCAGGCTGATCTCTTCGTCCGGCAGGCCCTGGTCGGAGTTCGGGGGGGTGGCGTTGGCGCCGGGTGCAGTGTCGTTCATGCTTCTTGCCTGGCCTTAGTTGCGCAGGGTCTTGACGGCCGCGGCCCCCAGGCCGAACTGGTAGAAGAGCTGGGTCCAGTCCTTGGCGCCGGTGATGAACTGGGTGTAGGCGCTTCGGCGGTCCAGCACCTCGGGCACGAAGATGGAGTCGCCGGGGTTGAGCTTCTTGTTGTTGAAGCCCGAGCCCCACAGGCTTGAGCGACGGGCGTTGCTCTCCACCGTGCCGTCGGCGCGGATGACCATGAGGTTGTCCAGGTCGGCCTCGCGGGTGAGGCCTGACTTGTCGAGGTAGTCCTTCAGGGTGTTGTTGGGGCGGTGGATGTAGGCGGTCTCGGTCAGCACCGCGCCGAAGACGCCCACGAAGCTTGGGGCGTGGGGCACGGTGATCTGGTCGCCGTCTTCCAGGGTGACCGCGGGCAGTTGCGGGCTCACGGGGTCCATCTCGAGCGCGATGCGGCCGCTGGCTTTGAGGCCCTGCAGGCGGGCGAGCAGCGCGCGCTGGCCGGCCACCTGGGACTGGATGGAGTTGCCCTTCTCCTGGTCGGTGATATTTTGCACGGCAGAGGCGGCCATGGAGCTCACCTCGGCCTCCATGCGGCGGATGGCCTTGTCCAGGTTCTCCTGCTGCTGCTTTCGGGTGCCCTCGCGCACGAACACCGTGCCGTAGGGGTAGGCGTTCTTGCTGAAGCCGCCGGCGCGCTGGATGATGCCTGAGAGGGTCTCGCCGGGCTCTACCTGGTAGACGCCAGGGACGCGCACCTCGCCGCCCACGCGCACGAACTGGGTGCGTTTTTCCAGGGGGACGGGCAGGTCGTTGACGCTGAAGATGGTGACCACGTCGCCGGGCTGCAGCAGCACGTTGTCTTGGGGGGCCTTGTCTTTGATGGCGCGGCTGAGGTTGAAGGGGATCAGGCGGGTCTTGACCTCCTGGCCGTCCAGGCGCTCGATGGCGGCGTAGTCCCAGTTGATTTCTTCCAGCAGGTTGCGCACGTCGTTGACGGTGCGCTCGCCACCCCTCTGGGGGGCACGCTCTTGCTGGACCAGGATGTTTTTCTTGAGGTAGTAGTCTGGCTGGATGAGGGCCGCGGGCTCGGGGATGAGGTCGGCCACGCGCATGCCGGGGCGGTAGGCGTAGCGCAGGGGTGCGGCCACGTTGCCGCGCAGGGTGACGGCGTTGGCGAACTCGGGGCTCAGGCCCAGCAGGGTGACCACGTCGCCGTCGCGCACTGTGGACTTGAGGCCCGCCTCGTTCAGGGCGCGCTCTTGCACCTCGCGCGGGGCCTTGGCCACGTCGCTACGGATGCGCTCGATGAGCACCTTGGCGGTGGAGGACAGCACCTGCTGGCCGCCGCTGTATTTGAGGAGGCTGGCCAGGCTTTCTTCGGCCGAGGCCAGCTCGTAGACGGCCGGGTTGTCCAGGGCGCCGACCAGCGCCACGCGCGGGCCGGCGGGCGGGATGACCACCACGTCGCCGGGCAGCAGGCGGGCGTCGGCCTGGGTGTCGCCGGCGTGGATGAATTTGTACAGGTCCAGGGTGGAGACCGACTGGCCGCCGCGCACCAGCTGGATGCCGCGCATGCTGCCGGTGGCGGAGGGGCCACCGCTCTCGAAGAGAGCGCTCACTAGCGTGGAGAGGCTTGACACCGTGTAGGCGCCGGGCTTTCTGGCCTGGCCGACCACGAAGATCTGGATGGTGCGCAGGCGCCCCAGCGTGGCGCTGAGCTCGAAGTTGTTGAAGACCCGGCCGATTTGGGTCTTGAGCAGCTTTTCCAAGGCGTCGCTTCGGGTGCCGGCCACGGTGATGGGGCCGACCTTGGGCACGTTGACCTGGCCGTTGCGGTCGATGGTCAAGCGCAGGGAGACGTCGACGGCACCCCAGATTTTGAGGTCGATCTCGTCGCCGGGGCCGAGCACGTAGTTGGCGGGCACGGGGATATCGGTCAGCGCGGGGTAGCGGTTGGCCTCGAAAAGGTTGTAGCCGTAGAGGCCCACGGCGCGGCCTGTGCTGTCTTGCACGAAGCGTTGGAACTGGGTGGTGGCCAGGGGGGGCAGGTCGGACGCTGCTGGCGCGGTTGTGGCGCCTGGCTTGGGGGCGGACCGGGTGTCTGCGGTCGTTGGCACGGTGCCACGAACAGCTGAGGGGGCTTGGGTGGTCAGGGCGCGAGCATCTGTGTCGCCCACGCTGGTGGCAGCACCGGCGTCAATGGCCAGCGGTGCGCCCAACAGCAAGGCGGCTGCGGGCTGGGCGTGCAGGCTTGCGCTGAAGAGGGCCGAGGCCAGCGCCATTGCGCAGGCGATTCGGCCCGGGCCGGTGGCGTTCAGGCGGGAGAAGAAGAGGGTCATGGCGCTCAGAGCGAGTCTGGTCGTGAAAGGTGATCAATTTTACGCTGGTTCAAAGACGCCGAAAGAAACGGCGCCAAGACCTGCGATTTTGTATACACAAAAAATTCTGCCTTCTTGTCATCTGCCCTCGTGTAATTGACAAAAAATCAGGATATAACTGATGTAGCAAATTTGGCTAATTTAGTCATTTAATTTGATTTTGTGAAATTTGTTTTTTGCTCGTACAGCAGAGGTTTGCCATGGCATCCACAAAAACGCTCTCTACCCAAATTTACGCCGCCGGCTCGATCACCGGGAACTCTTTGGGAGCCAAGTTTCAGGGCCTAAAAACGTCGCCGCCCATACTCAGTAACCACAAGCTCCTGATCAACCTGGTTGACGCGAACAACGCGACCGTGTTCACGATGACACTGACAGGCAGCTTCACACCCAATCAGGATACGCAGAGCTACGCAGGCAACGTGACGGGCGTCTCGTTCGAAAAACCTGCAAGCGTCGCCACCCAAGCCCCGACAGTCATGCTCTCCATTCAGGGGGCGCCTTCGATTGTCTTGGACACCCTCAAGCCCTTGGTGATGAACAACGACTGGGGCTCGGCGGTGGGGCTCTTCATGAGCGAGGCGGGTGAGTTGAGCCCCGCCAGCGCTATCGTGAGCAACCAAGGCTTTGTGAACTCGGGCTGGGTGGTTGGCAGCAGCAATGCCGACGACAGCTTGAAGCTCAGTGACAGCCTGCTGACCGCCAGCCTGGACACGTATGGCGTTTTGCACCTGCGCTCTGCTGGCACCAACGTTGACAGCTTTTTAGTGAGCCAGTTCTTTGACGGCTGGCTGATCCGAAAGCCCACCAGCGTCACCACCAGCGAGTTCATGGTGGTCAAGGGCTTTGAGCAGCTGACCAATGTACAAGTCGCAAGCGACGCTAACAGCGCGGCACTGCTGACCCATTTCGACGCGAGCACCCTGCGCCTGAGCGCTTTGCCCTTGCTGCAAGGCTCTGGCGAGCTGGGTGGCACCGCCTTTGACGACAAGGCGTCCATCACGTTAGACAGCCTGCGCGGGGTCACACAACAGAAGTACTACGACTTCGGCGCGGGATCGGACAAGCTGGTCATTGATGTTGGCACCGTCAATTCGGGGCTCAAGTACGAGCTGGGCAATGTGGTGAATGCTTACGCGTTTGACCTGACCGTCAGCGAGAACGTGCCCAACCTGGCGCACCCGCTGCTCAAGATAGAGCAGACCGCCAATGGCACGACCACGGGCATTTACTCTACCGCCTTGCTGGCTTACGACACGGATTACAGAGCCACCGCAGGTATCGTCTATGTTGAGCAGGCCGAGGGCATCGAGATCCGTTCTGGCACCGAACGCTCTGCGAGCTTTAGCCTTTATGCGCCACAGAACGCCACCTACACCGGCGCCAGTGGCGACACGCTCAATGGCCAAGCGGGCTCGGACACTTACAAGCTGGTGCTTGACCCGACGCGGAGCACGGACTACACCTTGCGCGTGAGTGACAACGCGTCCGTGCAAAACACGGACTTGGACACTTTGGTCATTCAGGGGCCAGCCAACTTTTTCTTGACAGCCACGCGCGAGAACGCGGTGGTGACGCTGAACTTCAAAGCCGCCCCCAACTCTGCTGCCAAGTACACGGTGCAACTGGAGGGTGACAGTGGCTTGGGCATCACTGGCGTGGAGCGGCTGGTGGTTCCCGACGGCGAGGCGCGCATCAGTTACAGCAACTATGGCACCCCCAACAACACCGACTCGGTAGACCTGATTGTGGGCACGTCGGGGAACGATACCCTGCAAGGGTGGGCTGCCAGCGAAAGCAACACAGTCACAGGCAGTGATGGCGAGGATGTGATTTTTGGTGGTGAAGGTTTGGATCGCGTGGACTTGCGCGGCGCCAAGTCAGAGTGGGCATTTCGCGTGACCGAGGCTGGATCGGTTGAGGCTATTCGTCACCCTCAGAGCCAAAACGAGGAGTTCAATGAACTGTTCGACGTTGAAACGGTCTACTTCTTTGGTGACCATCAGGCCACGCCCATTGGCAACCTGTTGGCCAACGCGCAAATTTTCTCGGTGTCGCCCGCCTCAAGCACCGTCGATGAGGGTGGAACAGCCAATTTCACCATCACACTGACCGACGTTGCGCCAAGCGGCGGGGTGACTGTGAATTGGTCGCTCAGCGCCACGGGCGGCACCGCCAGCGCCAACGACCTGAGTGGCGCGAGCAGTGGCTCGGTGCTGGTGCCAGCGGGCAGCCGCACAGGAACCTTGCGCCTGAGCACCCTGAACGACGATCTCTCCGAAGGCGCTGAAACCCTTTCTTTGGATTTCAAGCGCGAGGGCAGTGCTCAAGCGGCCACGTCCTCCTCGGTGAGCATCAACGCCAGTGACAGCGTGGACCCTGGCGCCGCCGGCGCGGGCGCTGTCACGGCTTCTGCGACCAGCAAGGTCTTACATGTGAAGCTTGCCAGCGGCGCCACTTGGGGCGGTGGCACGGCCCTGCTGACAGTGTTGGGACGCACCAACGGGGCGGTCGACTACGACATTCCCAGCGGCGATATTACGCTGTCCGGCGGCGAGCTGTTGGTGAATTTGCCAGCGACCCTGGCCTTTGACAGCAACGCATCTCAGGCGCTCAGGCTCAGCCTCCAACCTACCAACGGCAATTCACTGGTCTTTGCATGGGCCACCACGCCGGTGAGCGGCGCACAGCCCACGCTCAGCGTGTTGAACACCCAGGGCGGCACCGACAGTGCCGACTGGCTCTCGGTGTCCGGGGGCAATGTGGCTGCCGGCGCGGGCAGCGACTTGCTGTCGTACAGCAGCGGCAACGCCAGCCTGGACGGTGGCGAAGGGCGCGACAAGTTGCTTCTATGGGACGGCTACGCCCAGCCGGTGGACTGGAACTTCGACGAGAGTACGCAGACACTGTTCATCACCTCGGCCAACAACCCCGCGATGAGCATCCAGCCCTCGGACGTTGCGGGGCAGTTCATTGTGACGACGCAGTTGCCGGACAATTCAAAGCTCTCATTGAGTGTGGCCAATACGGAGGTGGTCTACATTGGTGCCTCTACTAAAAGTGCAGATGGGGTTACACAGTCGACCCCAACAGCTGTGTTTTTCAACCTGGTACCTGGGGTGGACCCCAACCAAATCTCGCCCAGTGCATCAACCCTTAAGGGCACCCTCTGGAATGACGAAATCCTGATCGGGGAAGTCCGCCCCAGTAGCATTGCTGGAGCAAGTGGGCACGATGTGGTAACCCAGCCATTGAGTGAAGACATTGCGTCCATGACGATGCTTGCACCTTCCTCAGGTGATGTCTATCGTGGCGTTGAAATAACCAGAGGCGACGGCTCCAAACAAATCATTAGCTACCTTTACGTAGCACCAGCCAATCATTTTGCGACGCTCAAAACGAATGTGGATGGTGTTGTGAGTTTCACCAGCATGTCACAGGTTGAGCAACTGTCCTTCGCAAGTTCAACGAAGCGCTGGTCATTGGACCTGAGTCAAGCTGATGCACAGCTGATTCAGGACTCTGTGACAGGAGGGGGCACTGACACCATGGATGGGGGTAGCACCACCGTACCGGGCGGACAGTCGGGTTCGGGCTCTGACAAGGTCATTTTCAAAGGGCCTATCTCTGGTGCAACGGTCTTTCGGGACCTGGACGGCGACCTCTTGCTTGACAACGGCGAGATGATGGTCGCCTCAAATGCATCGGGCCAGTTCACACTCTCGGGCGAAGGGGGCACAATCGTTGCCTTTGGCGGAACAGACACCACCACACAGCTGACCTTCGCGGGCACGCTGTTGGCGCCCGCCTCATCGGCCGTGGTGAGCCCTTTGACCACACTTTTGGCAGCAAATCCCAACCTCAGTGCCAGTGAGCTTCAGGCTGCCGCAGGGCTGAGCACCGACCCGCTCACCTTCAACCCCTTTGCCAGCGGCGTCAGCGCCAGCAACGCACTGGCCACCGAAAAGGCCGCTGCGCAAATCTGGGCGGTCACCACAGGGCTGGCCAAGGTGCTGTCTGGCGCATCCTCGGGATCGGTCAGCTTGGCACAGGCCACCCAACTGGTCGCATCCGGTTTGGCGCAGGCATATGAAGCCCGCGCCACGGCAGGAATTACCTTGGACCTGGCCAACAGCAATACCCTGCAAGCGATAGCCAACAGCTTGCAACAGCAAGCTCAAACCCGCGGCTTGACGATCACCAGCGACATGCTCACGGAACCCTTGAGCAAGATTGGCAGCTTCAACACATCTGTGGCCAGCAGCAGCTCCATGACGGAGGTGGCAAGCTTGTTGACAGGCATGAACGACAGCCCGAGCGGCAGCGGTGGCACCGACACCATTCCGGGGGGCAGCTCAGGCACGGGTAATGCCGCTGGGGGTGGCAATGCAGCCTATCAGACCCTCCAGCTGGTTTTCGATAAAACCAAGCCCGATGCGCCACCCACCAGTGTGAAACTTTACGTGGGCCTTGGAGTGACACTCAACAGCTCGGTGACCACCAAGGTCAGTGCCTTGCTGGACAATTTCTACGGCGCTGAGTTGGAGAGTTCCAAATTGTCACCCGTGACCGATGGCTTCCTGACCCTGCCGGTGGACTTCAGCACTTTGCCAGACGCATACGACCCCTCGTTTCTGCGCATAGAGTTGCCTCAGGGCTTGTTGTCGCAAGCCAGCGGATCGGTTACGGCCAAATCACTTTTCTGGAAGTTGCCAAGCGGCGGGATTGACCAGCAGACGGTGCCCGTGAGCGCCACAATGGGAACCACCGGTAACGACACCGTCACACTGAGTTCATCGCCAGACCTCTACCTGGCTGGCACAGGCAACGACTCGGTGACAGGCGCCACTGGCAATGACACCTTGATGGGGGACGCTGGCAACGACAGCCTGATGGGCGGAGCGGGCGACGATGTGCTCAGCGGCGGCGCGGGATCGGACAGCCTCAATGGTGGCGAGGGCAAGGACGTGGCCCTCTACTCTGGCTCGCGAGCCAAAGAATACTGGGTCACGGTGGATGATACCGACGCCACGAAGGTCACGGTGAAACACCTGGTCAGCGGCGACACCGACACCTTGTACGGCGTAGAAGTGTTGCGATTTGACGATGGCGACAAATCTTTTACAGCTTCCGTGAGCGAGCAGACCACCCCTGAAGGGAAGCGTCAGGTCTACGGCACGGATTTTGACGACAAGATCAGCACCGCCTCGTTGAGCGTCACGGGCGGGGCGCGAGTGATGGCGGGACCGGGAAATGATTCGTTCACAGGGGGGGTAGGAGGTGACGAGGTCACCGGTGGCAGCGGCAACGACAACCTGGACGGTGGCGACAGCACCCTTGCCGTTCGACTGGCCTCGACGACCAACACCACCTGGTCCCTGGAAAACCGAGCCATCTTCACCGGGTCGGCCAAGAACTACACGATCACCGCCGAGAAGAGCAGCACCGGCTTGATCTACACCGTCAAAGACAACCGCACCGGCTCGCCCGACGGCACGGACACCCTCAAGAACATCGATGTCTTGCAGTTCAACGACAAACAGGTTCGCTTGACGCCAGATGTGTGGACCAGTGCCATGATGGGCAACTCGGGCATGGGCGGCGCCAACACCACCAAGCAAGTCAACATCACGGGCTCCGACTACGATGATGTCGCGGGACCCGCGGACAGCAATGACACCGCCATGATCAACGCCTTCTCTGGCTCTGATCGTCTGGTGGGCAACAAGGGCAACGACAAGCTCTACGGTGGTGCAGGCGGCGACACGCTGCGCGGCGACGAGGGCAACGACACGCTGGACGGTGGCGCCAACCGCGCGGCGACTTCTTCGTCCAACTCGGCCAGCGCTGGCGCCCAGTCCCCAAGCGCGGCCACCATGGTCAACACAGTTTTTGATCCCAATGGCCGCGATGGCGTGGACGTGGCCGAGTATTCTGGGCCTGCCGAGCGCTACAAGGTGGAGTTCAGCAGCGACGGCACCACATGGACTGCCACGCGGCCAAGTTCTGGAACGCTGTCTGTACGTGTGACCGACACCAAGTCACTCACACGTGCGGGCGTGGTGGACAACACGCTGGGGGGCGATGGTCAAGACGTTTTGACCAACATTGAGGTCCTGCGCTTCTCCGATGGCGAGAAATTTTTGTCGACCATCACGTTCGACAACACCTACAACAACGGCCGAACATCCCAGGGTTCGAACTGGAACGATGTCATCAACACCACCGCCTCTGACACGGTCACGGGCGCCAAGCTCAATGACGAAGTGCACGCAGGCGCGGGCAACGACACCATCACCACGGGCAAGGGCGCCGATCGCATCTGGACCGATGAAGGCGACGACACGGTGGACGGTGGTGAGAATGGCAGCGGCATGTCGACATGGGAAACCGCGGACGTGGTGGTTTATGACGGCCCGAAAAAACGCTTCGAGGTCTCGGCCTCGACCGATGCGCAGGACAACCCAGTGTTCCTGGTGCGCGACAAGCTGGCTGTCGAGCTCGGCGGCTTGGGCACCGACACGCTGAAGAACATCGAGATGCTGCAGTTCAACGATGGCCAGGAAATGCTGCAGGTCAGCTTTCAGGCGCAGAGTTGGAGCAACAGTGTCCAGGGCACAAGTTATGCCGACAAAATTGATTCGGACGCGCTGCTGGTCGGCGCCACCTTGACGGGCGAGGGCACCAAGACCTCGCAAGACTTCATCATGCCGGGCACGGGCAACGACACGGTGTTTGCGGGGGAAGGCCCTGACTACATCAAGGACGGTGCGGGCGATGATTTCTACGATGGCGGTCCGCAAGCCCAGGCGGCCCCGGTCGCCATGGCTGGAACGGCTGCGACGGCGGGCGCGATGGAGGGCCAAGATCGGGTGGAGTTCAGCGGCGCGCAGAAACGCTACAAGATCGACATTCTGGCGTTGAACGACAGCCCGACGGCCGTCAAGGCACTGGTCACAGAAAAGTACTCCACCAACGCACCAGCCACCGTGGTGCGCGTGACTGACAAAGTGGCTGGAGGGGATGGCGTCAATTACCTGATCAACGTGGAGAGCTTACAGTTCAGCGATGGTGGGGTGGACCTCGGCGTTAGCAAGCAGTGGGCGATTGGCAACCAGGGCATGTACACCAACCAGCTGCGTGGCGGCTTGCTCAACGATGTGATTGACGGGGACGACACGGGCGCGGCCCAGCCCTCGACCACGAACGACTGGATTGAGGGTGGCGCCGGCAACGACACCCTCAAGGGCGGCGCGGGCGACGACATCATCACTGGCGGCAAGGGCGACGACATGCTGGATGGCGGCGTCAATGCAATTGCCACCGCAGGACAGCCGGGCACGATTTCTTATGTCATGGGTGACGAGGCCGTGTTCAGTGGCTCGATCAATCGCTACGACATCAGCTTCTTCCGCCCCGCGAAAACCGGCGAGACCGCACTCTATGACAACAAGGGCTTAAAGGCGGGGCCACTCACCATGGTGGCCAGCAACACCTACGACGCCACAGGCATCGTGGTGGTGCAAGACCGCTTCAGCGATGCGCTGGGTGGCGACGGGCGCGATGTGCTGAGCCACATTGAGAGGGTGCGCTTCTCGGATGTGTCTGAGACACTGAGCCTGCAAAAGTCTGAATACTCGGAGAACGTCAGCACCTGGAATGCCAGCACAAACTCCTACACAAATTCAACCGTCACCACCCAAAACATATCGGGATCGAGGTTTGCCGATCAAATTGAAGGCGTCAGCAATCAGCGCAATTACCTTTATGGCCAAGCCGGCAACGATGTGCTGACGGGTGGCAATGAGCGCGATTACCTGGTCGGCGGCACGGGCAACGACACGTTGGACGGTGGCGGCAACCCAGCGGTGGATGCCAGCCGCCCCTGGGAGGCTTATGGCAGTCAAGACGTGGCTTATTTCAACGCCCCCAAGGCTCAGTTCGAAATTACCCGGGGCACTGACAGCCGTGGCGAGTTTTTCGTGGTGAAGCATTTGATTGATGCAGCGCTCGGAGGGCTTGGCACCGACAGGGTTTACAACGTTGAGCAATTGCAATTTTCGGATGGGGCCGTTCAGCTGAAGGTGGGCGTGCAAAAAGACCCGTCGGGCAGCTCGGTGAATTTCACCGGCACCCAGTTCAACGACGTCATCTCGGGCTCTGCCGGTGCTGACTTCATGAGCGGCGCCGAAGGCAACGACAGCCTCTCCGGAGGAGAAGGCAATGACCGCTTTGGATACTTGGGCTCTGGCGACGACACCGTAGTGGGCGGCGCTGGCACTGACACCGTGCAGTTCGAAGACACGCTGGCCAGATACCAGGTCCAATTGGTGCGCAACGGTTTGACCGAAGGCTCGGCTTTCACTGTGGCCTCAGGGTTTGGAGCGGGCGTAAGCTTGCAGACCGGTGACAAAGTCAAGGTGACTGATCGACTGAACGCCACCTATGGAGGTGAAGGTGAGGATTTAATCAGTGAAGTGGAGGCCATTGAATTCGCTGATGGCACATTGGCGCTCAGTGAATCCTCTGTGAGCTTCACAGCCAGGACGATGACCGCCGCCCCCGTCAACTTGAATGTTGCCATGGGCGCTGCAGGAACCGTTCCAACGGGCTTGACACTCAGCTTTGCGCCGAGCTTCTCAGCCAAAGAAGGCGTCGCCAACGCCTATCAAGGCACCTTCGCCAACTTGACTGGCTTGACTTCCACGGATTATTCGGCAGCGGAACTGTCTTTTGAGTTTGGTGGCCTGGACAGTCTGGAAACGACTTTGGGCACTGGCGTGATCACGCAGCGCTTGGGTGACTTGGCATTCCAAGACCCCCTGCCCAGCTATTTCAAAATCATCGGCACCAAAGATGGCACAGCCACTGTGCTGGCCACGGGCTCAAAAATTCTGACCGCTTTCAACATTGGCGCCAACAGCAACGACCCCACCACCTATTTGAAGGTCTCAGGCAGCCTGGAGGTGACGCTGCAAGCAGAGGCTGGCAATGCCGCTGGCGCCGCATTGGTCAAGCAACTGACGGATGCACAAGGCGGTTCAAGCAGCCTCAAGCTGAATTTGACCAGCGACTTGAACGCCACCAACGTCACGGCCACAGTTGACCAGCTGCCCGTGTGGCCTGGCGTGGCGACAGCGGACAGAAAAATTCCGGCCGGTACCACGCAAGTCAACCTCAACCTAGGATTCACTGCCACCGATCCTGAGGGCAGGACACTGACCTACCAGGGGACACTGGGCAAATTGAATGGAAGCAATTTCACTGCCACCGGCGAAAGCTTTGGGCTCTTCAGTTCAGGCAATGGGCTGAGCGGCTCAATGAGTCTGCCTACCGATGCCACTGGCAATTGGGTATTGCGGGTCACCGCTTATGACGGTCCCCAAAATCAGCATGGCAGTTTTGTAGATGTGCCCTTCACTGTGGTGTCGGGGACCAGCAGCAACGGTTCGGGCTTCAGCCAGACGGGCTCTGAGCTGGACGACCAGTTCATGGGTCGCATGGGCAACGACACGCTGATTGGGGGCTCTGACACGGCCACAGCAGGCACCAACGTCTGGGGCGGCGGTGATGTGGCGATTTACTTAGGCGCACCTCGCAGCCGCTTTGACATTTCCAAGAACAACGATGGCACCTACACCGTGGTGGACCTGGCCTCGGTGAAAAACATCGTGATGAACAACGGCCATCTGGCGGCCACTTCCTTTGACGAAAGCTCAGACATTGCGACCGATCGCGGCTACGGCATGGACACACTCAGTGGTGTCGAGCGGCTGCGCTTCAGTGACCAGGAACTTGCTTTGACACCTCAGAAGTGGGAGTACTCCAACAACTACGGTGGCCAGGACAATAGCAACACCGTCACCATGACGCAGATCACCGGGACTTTCATGAACGACACCTTGATGGGTGGCGATTCTGTGGACACCTTTGATGGCCGAGCAGGTGACGATGTAATCGATGGTGGCTCGCAGCCAGCTGCCAGCACCTACAACTTTATTGACACGGTTCGCTACGACGGCAGCCGTGAACGCTACCAGATCAAGGGCGTCCTGGTAGATGTGGTCACCAGCAACGGGGTCAAGACTTACACCCTGGTCAGCCCCAGCAACGCAGGCGCCAACACGGTGTTTGGCGTTCAAGTGAAGGATGCACTGCCGGACAGCGCAGGCGGTGCGGGGACGGATCTGTTGGTCAACATCGAAGAAATTTATTTCTCGGAAGGCAATGGCGGCTCGGTGAAGATCCAACCGACGGTTTACACACCCGCGTCGATGCACGGCAATGAGTCCCAAGGGTCCACTTACATGGGCACCGACTTCGCAGATGCTTTGAAGGGCACGGCCAAGAGCGACTGGATGCAAGGCAACGCAGGGGATGACACCCTCAGCGGCGGAGAAGGTGGCGATGAACTCGAAGGCGGCAAAGGCAACGATTTGATTTTGGGTGGCGCCAACGGAACCGAGAGCTGGGGCGGGGTGCGCAGTGACACGGCTCGCTACCAAGCATCGATCACACGTTTTGAAATCACGCCCATCACTTATCTTTTAGACGGCGTGGAAGTCAAGGCCATGCAAGTCAAGGACTTGCTGGGCGACAGTGACCCGAATTCGCTGGGCACCGATATTCTGGTGGGCGTTGAAAACCTGGCTTTCAACGACCGCTGGGTGTCGATTGATGTCAAGCGCAGTTCATGGAGCATGACCCAGCCTGCCAATTCGGCTGGGGGTACGGCCACAGAAACCCGAATGGGCAATGTTGAAGGCACTGAGCTGGGCGACGTGATTTCAGGTGACCTGGCCGACAACGGCACCACCGCTGCTGCAGGACAGCGTGACCAGATTCGAGGCAACGCAGGCAACGACGTGCTGCTGGGCAAAGGCGGCGGTGACGAGCTTCAAGGCGGCGCAGGCAATGATGTGCTCGACGGTGGCGCCAATGGCACGGGCGGCGATGCCTGGTCCAACCAAGACCGCGCACGCTTCAGCGGTCCTTCGGCGCAGTACGAGGTCAAACCTGTCGCCATTGCGGCCAGCAACTCCGCCAGCTTCAGTGTGTCCCTTGGGGATGCTATTGTGGCGACCTTCACAGGGACCACATTGACGGTGGCAACAGGCATCACACTGTCAGAAGGTGTGGAAGACGCCCTTCAGTTGGCGGTCAAGAACCTGACCTTGTCAGACCCCACCTATGCGCGCGGCTACTTGGTTGTGGACTCATTGGCTGCCGACTTGGGCGGTGAAGGTGCAGACCTGCTGTTCAACATCGAAAGTCTGTGGTTTGCCGATGGCCAAAAGGACATGGACATTTCAGTGCAGGTCAATGACTGGAACACCACCGACGACAAAATTGACAACGTGTTTGTCAACGGCACCGCTGGCAACGACAGCGTCACGGCCGCACGCATTGCCACCCTCAGCGGGCTGAGTGATGCCAAGAAGGTGCAGCTGGCCACCACCCGCATGGACGTGGATTTGCGTGAGGGCAATGACACCTTTGAAGGTGGCAGTGGCGGAGAGTCTGTTCGTCCTGGTGCAGGCAATGACCTGATTGACGGGGGTGAGAACCTTGGCAACGACAGTTTCGGTGCTCCGATGCGTGACGAAGTCCGTTTTGATGGCAAATTCAGCCGTTATGTGATGGCCGACGTCACCTTGGCCAAGTCGGGTGGCAGCTGGACGCTGAGCAGCAGCAAACTGGGCTGGTCCGGACATGCCGCGACACTCACCGCAAACGACATGACAGGGGCTCTTGCTGGCATGTCCTTGTTGGAGTGGCAAGGCGCAGTGAACAACCTGGTGAACTACGGTGGCAGCAAACAAGCCACCACCCTGGCGGGCTGGCTGGTGGGTGACCGGCTACCCGCCGATGTCGATGGCGCAGGCGTCGATGTGTTGCTCAACGTGGAGGCCGTGGGCTTCAGCGACAAATGGATGCCACTGAACAAGCAGGTGTACCTCCAGCGCGCCTGGGGCCCGCAATATGCCAACAAACCCTTGAGCGAAATACCTATCGTCAGCGCCCAGGTGGATGGCACCGACCAAGGTGAGTCGGACTTGGGTTATTCGTCTGGCACAGCCAGTGGCAGCTACAACTACGAGAAGGATGACTTCATTCGTGGCAACGGCGGCAACGATGCAATTCGCGGCGGCGATGGCAGCGACATGCTGTCAGGTGGTGCGGGCAATGACACGCTGGACGGTGGTGCCAACGGCAGTGCCGATGCCACGGGCAATGTGCGTGGCGACACCGCTCAGTACAGCGGTGAATTTGACCGCTACACCATCACCAGCACCACCACCAATGGCGTCTTGACCTTCACTGTGGCTGACAGCCAGGCCGACGGTGAGGGCACCGACACGCTGACCAACATCGAA
>JACCDX010002940.1_pt1 | contig 19750 bp, 9 predicted proteins | sample 7449681 | NCBI WGS metagenome assembly JACCDX01 (sample SAMN15323450, study PRJNA562643) | freshwater metagenome | isolation source: river surface water | place: USA:Blue River Watershed | collected 2017-08-18
ATGATTTATCTCAATCAAGCAATTGAGACTACAATTTCAAATGCAGTTGGCGATGGTGCAAATACAACATATACCACAACAACAACTCATAATTATCAAGTTGGCATGTCTGTTGATGTAACAGGAATTGATCCATCTGGATATAATGTCACAAATGGTACGATTGTTGCGGTAACTTCAAACACATTCAAGGTTGCAAGTGCATTTACTGGATCATATGTTTCTGGCGGAACTGCAAGAGCAAGATCAAATCTAAACCCAGACTTGGGATTTGCCGCAGGTTACAATGACGGCGCATATCATCATGCTGGATTGTTTAGAGATGCAACTGACGGAACATGGAAGTTCTTCTATAATTATGATCCAGAGCCAGATTCATCTCCATTTATCGATACAAGCAATACTTCATTTAGAATTGCAAACGTAACTGCAAACATCATTACTGATGTAATTACATTGCGTGCTTACGATCCGATCAACTATACAAACTCAGCATTCGAGAAAGTTAACTCAGCAGCTTCTTATGCAAACTCTGGATTTGCTGTTGCTAACTCTGGTAGTTTATATGCAAACAGTGCTTTCCTAAAAGCTAATACTCCAGATCATGTTGCAAACTCAGCAAGTTCATATGCCAACGGTGCTTTCACTGCGGCTAACTCGGCAGGTTCTTACGCAAACTCTGCATTCAATTCAGCTAACGCATTTTTCGTAATTGCAAACAATGCATCTTCATATGCAAACAGTGCTGGTAGTTATGCAAACTCTGCTTTTGGTGTTGCAAACAATGCAACTGCTAATGCTTCAGCGGCTAGCTCATATGCCAATTCTGGATTTGCTATTGCCAACACTGCAAACTCAACTGCAAACTCAGCATCTTCATATGCGAATAGTGCATTTGGTATAGCTAACAATACAATTTCTATTGGTTCATATGCCAACTCTGCATTCTTGCAAGCCAATACTCCTAGCTATACAGCTAACAGTGGTGCATTATATGCTAACGGTGCATTCATCGTAGCTAACAATGCAACCGCTAATGCAAATAGTTCTAGCATCTACGCCAACTCAGCATATCGTCACGCAAATTCAGCATTTGATTATGCAAATACAATCAGTGGCGGAGCAGCGATTGACAGTGTTGCTAGAGCGACTGCAAACTCTGCTGCTTCGTATGCAAACAGTGCTTTCATCGTTGCTAACAACGCAACATCAAATGCAAGTAGCGCTGGCATCTATGCAAACAATGCTTTTGCAACTGCAAACAGCGGTTCATCTTATGCTAACTCAGCATTTGCAGTAGCTAATACAACAATCACTGTTGGTTCATACGCTAATTCTGCATTTGCTGCGGCTAACGTTGCTAACTCAAATGCAAATGCGGCAAGTATCTATGGCAACACTGCATTTGCTTTAGCTAACACAATTTTCGGCGTCACAAATAATGCAATAGCGAATGCAAATAGTGCAAGCATCTATGCGAATACAGCCTTTGCATTAGGAAATGCTGCATTTATCGTTGCTAATACTCCAAGTCATGTAGCTAACAGTGCATCTTCATATGCCAATGGTGCTTTTGCTGTTGCTAACTCTGGTGCGTCATATGCTAACAGTGGATTTGCTATTGCCAACACTGCAAATTCAACTGCAAATACAGTAAGTTTTTACGCTAACTCGGCATATCGTCATGCCAACAGTGCATTCTTACAAGCCAACACTCCAAGTCACGTTGCAAACTCTGCAAGTTCTTATGCTAACTCTGCATTTGCAAAAGCTAACACTGCACTACAGAATACAACAACAACTTTAGCTGGTTCATTCTACACAACTGGAGTTCTCAGTTCATTGACTCAAGGTGGTGATGAAGGTGGTCAAATCGAATTAGGACCAGCGGCTACAAATACAACATTATCTGGCAACGTTACGATTGATGTATATCAGAACAAGCTAAGAATTTTTGAATCGTCAGGCAGTAATCGTGGAGTTTTCATTGATTTGACTAGTGCAACAAATGGAGTTGGTACTAACTTGTTGGCTCCAGCAAGCGGCTCCGTAACTTCTGTTGCTGGTGCATCTGGTGCTGTTTCTAATACTCAACTTATGTTAGGTATTCAGACAGTTTCATCTTCATATGCAATTACATTTGACACTGTTGCTACTGCAAACAATGGACAAGGTACTAACTTCAAGGTTGGTGATGATGCATGGATTGGTGACATTAATGTTGCCGATACTATGGGACTTAGAGGTCAACAAAACGCATCAAATGCATACATTAGCTTTGGACCAAATGATGGAATTACATTAGGTCGTGCTGGTTCAGGTTCACTAACATATGGTGGTAATGTAGTTTGGCATGCAGGCAATGATGGAACTGCTTCTGGTCTTGATGCAGACTTGTTGGATGGTCTTGATAGTGCCGCTTTTGCAAAAGTTTCTGCTGAATCATATGCAAATAGTGCCTTTGTTGTTGCTAATAGTGGATCAATATATGCAAACTCTGCATTCTTGAGAGCTAACACTCCTGATGCTATTGCAAACTCAGGAGCATCTTATGCTAATTCTGCGTTTATAAGAGCTAACAATTCTATCAATGCAAACACTGGCGGAACAATCAGTGGTGATTTGATTATTACTGGTAATTTGACAATATCTGGTTTGACAACCTATGCAAACACACAAACAGTGTTGATCAAAGATAACATCATTACATTAAATGCTGCGATTGATCAAGCATCTGCTCCTGCATTGAATGCTGGTATTGAAATTGATCGTGGTTCTTCTGCAAACGTTCTCATACTTTGGAATGAATCAAGCGACAAGTGGACATTCACAAATGATGGCACCAATTACTTCAATATTTCATCTGAAGATATTGCTACTTCTGCTGGTGTATATGCGAACGGTGCATTCTTACAAGCCAATACTCCAAGTCACGTTGCAAACTCAGCAAGCTCATATGCAAACAGTGGTTTTGCTGTAGCTAATACTGCATCAACAAATGCAACTAATGCTGGAGCATACGCTAACAGTGCATTTGCAGTAGCTAATTCAGCGGCTTCATATGCTAATAGTGCATTTGGTGTTGCTAATACTGCATCAACAAATGCTACAAATGCCGGTGCATATGCTAATTCAGGATTTGCTGTAGCCAACTCTGCTGCTTCATATGCCAATTCGGGGTTTAGTGTTGCTAATACTGCATCAACAAATGCAACCAACGCTGGTGCATATGCCAATTCAGGTTTTGCAGTAGCCAACTCTGCTGCTTCATATGCTAACTCTGCATTTGCAAAAGCTAATACCTCATCTGGTGGCGTGACTATCATTGATGATACTACAACAAACGCAACAAGATACATTCTATTTGAAGATGCAACTTCTGGAACTGCAACAACAGTTAACGTTGCATCTACAAAACTTACATTCAATCCAAGCAGTGGTCTATTGACAACTGTAGATTTGAACACTTCATCTGATGAAAGATTCAAAGATAATATCAGCACCATTCCAAATGCAATTGATACTATCAATCAACTCAGAGGTGTTTCCTTCAACTGGAAAGAAACTAATAAGAAGTCTTATGGTGTGATCGCTCAAGAACTTGAGAGAATTCTACCAGAACTCGTTGGAACTGACGAGAAAGGTTTCAAGAATGTTTCATACTTACCGCTAATTGCATTCTTAATTGAAACAGTAAAGGATCAAGAGAATCGAATTAGGCAACTAGAGAATAAATAAAGAATAACAATAAGCCGAGTGGAGACTCACGAAGATGGCAATTAGAATACAAGGTAACATCGTATTACCTGACGAAACAGGGAATACCTCACGTAAAAACATCGCAGTTGGATATGGTACTTTAACAAGTATCACAACTGGTGTCCGTAACGTTGCGGTAGGATATAAATCTCAAGCAAACACTACAATTGGAGGAAACAACACTTCAATAGGCACAGACACACTTCGTAATAATACTATAGGTAATAATAATGTTGCAATGGGAAATCAATCACTTAAGTGCAACACTACAGGTTCATATAATATTGCAATTGGTCAATGCACCCTTTATTTCAACGCAATAGGCACTAATAATATTGCTCTTGGTTCCAGCGCACTTAAATGTAATCTTACAGGATGTCATAATGTTGCGATTGGCACAAACGCAATTCAGAGAGGCACAGCCGGAGTTAGCAATTTTGCTGTTGGTCACGGCGCACTTTATTATAATTCTGGTAGCAATAACGTTGCATTTGGTTGGTGTGCATTAAAATCTAATGGTGTAGGTAACAGCAATTTTGCTGTTGGTAGTTATGCAATGCGTTCGAATAGTAGCGGTAGCGATAACGTTGCAATTGGAACTTGTGCGATGCGTAATAACAGTTTCGGAAACAACAATTTTGCAGTTGGTTATCAAGCTCTTTGTTCTAACACCACAGGATCCAATAACGTTGCAATAGGTAGGGGTGTAATGCAGACTAATACCACAGGTTGTGGTAATAACGCTTTTGGTAATCAATCACTTAAATGCAATTCTTCAGGTTCGTTTAATAATGCATTTGGATGTTATGCACTTCGTAACAATAGCACAGGGTGGAATAGTAATGCACTTGGATGTCAAGCGCTTATTTCTAACACTACAGGTGGCGGACATAATGCTTTTGGTCCTGGTGCATTGGCTAGCAACACTGTAGGAAGCAACAATACTGCAATTGGTAATAGAGCGCTTTGTTCTAATACTCAAGGATGCAATAACATTGGTATTGGATGCAATTCATTAAGTGGTGTCACAGTAGGTAACAACAACATTGGTATTGGTAACACCTCAGGAAGTGCAATCACTACAGGTAACAATAATGTTGTTTTAGGCTCAAACACTGGCACATGGTCATCAACAACCTCAAATAATGTGATTCTATCTGATGGTGCAGGTAATTCAAAACTTACGATCAATTGCAACAATGCATGGGGTCTAGGTACAACTGTTGATTTTGGTGCATCTGGTTGTGTTCTTAAGTCAGCAGGAAGCACTGGTGGTGTTTATTGGGGCACCGCTGGAGGTGGAGCAGCAACTCCAACAACTGCTGGGTCTGTCTATGGTCGCACTGTTTCTGGCACCTACAACACCGCAATTGGTCGTTGTGCAGGTAACACCACTCACACCGGAAGCCATAACTTTGCAGTTGGATGTGGCGCACAAGTTGCATTGACAACTGGTAGCAATAATATTGCAGTTGGTTTCAAATCGCAAACAAGCACAACGACTGGATGTAACAACGTTTCATTTGGATGCAATTCTCTTACTACAAATACTACAGGTTCTCATAATTTCGCAGCAGGACTTAACGCACTTAAATACAATACTTATGGTGCCGGAAACTTTGCGGTCGGTTGTAATGCCAGTCTTTATAACACAACAGGATGTTTCAACACTGCAATTGGATATGGAGCACTTTGTGCAAACATTTTTGGTAGTTCAAATATTGGAATTGGTAAAAATGCCCTTCGTAATAACAAATGTAATTATAACATTGCATTTGGTATGGACGCTCTTTGTGTAAACACAACAGGTACCGACAACATTGCAATAGGAAGCACTGCTCTTGCTAATAATCTTACAGGCAGATACAATATTGCAGTTGGTACACTTGCACTTGCACTTAGCTGCGGTGGTTGCAATATTGCATTAGGTAAATGCGCCCTTCGCAACAATGGTACAGGCGGTAGAAACGTTGCAATTGGTATTGGAGCGCTCTGCTCGAACTCAACGGGCGGATACAACGTTGCAATCGGTGTTAATTCTCTTTTAGGTAATGCTGGAGGTAATCATAACTTTGCAGTTGGTTATCGTGCATTGGCACAAAATGGCAATGGAGCTAATAACATTGCGATTGGTAGAGACACACTTTCATATAATACATCAAATAGAAACGTTGCAATTGGCGCAAGAGCAATGCAATGCAATACTGGTGGATCCGATAACGTTGGTATTGGATATTGTGCGCTATTCAATTCACAAATAGGAACCAACAACATTGGTATTGGATCGTGTGCTTTATCAGTGAATACATGCGGAACCCATAACGTTGCATTTGGACTAAGATCGCTTGGAAGAAACACTTCAGGCTCTTTCAACTTTGCGGTTGGATATTGTGCATTGAGTTGTATGTTAACAGGCAATTGCAATATTGCAATCGGTCTTTGTGCTGTTGGAAGAACTTATACCAATAATAATATTGGAATTGGTATCAACTCTCTTTCTTATAATTCAATTGGTCAAGTTAACCTTGCTGTCGGAAATTTTGCACAAAGAGAAAATAGATGCGGTCACAGAAATACTGCATTTGGTTACGCCGCATTATTAAACAACATATCAGGTAACTATAATACTGCTATTGGTTTTTCTGCATTGTCTGGGGTCACTCTAGGTAACAACAACATCGCAATTGGCAACTCTGCTGGTAGTTCTATAACCACAGGTAACAATAACGTTGTTCTCGGTTCAAACACTGGTGTATGGTCAGCGGCAACTTCAAATAATGTTATCATATCCGATGGTGCTAGAAATTCAAAACTTACAATCAACTGCAACAATGCATGGGGTCTAGGTAATACAGTCAACTTCGGATCCGCTGGTTGCGTTCTTAAGTCATCCGGTAGCACTGGTGGTGTCTATTGGGGTAGCGCAGGTGGTGGAGCAGCAACTCCAACAACTGCTGGTTCTGTTTATGGTCGAACAGTATCAGGAACATATAATACTGCAATTGGTCGTTGTGCGGGTAACACCACTCACACCGGAAGTAACAACTTTGCTGTCGGATGTGGCGCACAAGTTGCGTTGACAACTGGTAGTGATAATATTGCTATTGGTTTTAGATCACAATCAAACACGACAATTGGTACTGGTAATATTTCTTTTGGATGCAATGCACTAGAAAGAAATACTTCAGGCTGTAATAACTTGGCAATTGGTTGGGTTGCACTTAAATGCAATACCTTTGGATTTCGAAATGTTGGATTAGGTGTAGGATCACTTCAATATAATTCCTCAGGTTGCAGTAATATTGGAATTGGTTATGTTGCACTTCGCAACAATACATCAGGTTCACATAATAATGCATTTGGTGCGTATTCGCTTTTCTGTAATTCTACCGGAAAATATAACATTGCTATAGGATATAAAACACTAACATGCAACACAATAGGTACGAATAATATTGCAGTAGGTACGTGCGCCTTAAGTAAAAATATTAATGGATGTAACAACATTGGTATTGGTAACACCTCAGCATGTGAAATCACTACAGGTAATAACAACGTTGTTTTAGGTTCTAATACTGGCGTGTGGTCGGCAACAACTTCAAATAACGTGATTCTCTCTGATGGCGCCGGCAACTCTAAACTTACAATTAACTGTAATAATGCTTGGGGCTTAGGAAGTGCCGTTAATTTCGGATCCGCTGGTTGCGTTCTTAAGTCAGCAGGTAGCACAGGAACTGTTTATTGGGGTGCCGCTGGTAGTGGAGCAGCAACTCCAACAACTGCTGGTTCTGTTTATGGTAGCACAGTATCAGGAACATATAATACTGCAATTGGTCGTTGTGCGGGTAACGTAAATGCTACAGGTAAATATAATATTGCAATTGGTAGACAGACTCTAACAAACGACAATACTTCCTGCCATAACATTGCTCTTGGTAGATGTGCATTAAACTCCAAAAATACTACTGGTAATTTTAACATTGCAGTTGGTTTTGCTGCAATGGGCTTTGGTGCTGGTGGTAGTAGTAATAACATTGCTCTTGGAAATTCCGCATTATTCAGCAATAACACAGGTGCTAACAACGTTGCAATTGGTAGATACGCTCTTTGCTATAACACGGGAGGTAGCAACAACGTTGGAATTGGTAATCTTGCACTCAGAAATAATACCACAGGTAGCTATAATATTGCATTCGGTCATTATGCAAGTTTATTGAATACTACAGGTTGTAATAACTTGGCATTTGGTAGTCGAGCGCTTTACCGTAACACAACAGGAAATCGTAATATTGCATTCGGAAACAGCTCACTTAAATGCAATACCAGTGGTGCCAATAACGTTGGTATTGGTAATCAAACACTTAATAGTAATACTATCGGCACTGACAACGTTGCAATTGGTAACTATGCATTATCTAAAAATACATATGGTATAGTAAACATTGCAATTGGATGCCTGGCGATGTATAGCAACACAACCGGTAATTATAACGTTGCTATTGGATGTAAAGCACTCAGATATAACTCAGCCGGATGCGGTAACATTGGTATCGGTCCTGGCGCTTTACAATGCACCAGTTCTTCAAATAATATTGGATTAGGTACATGTGCGCTTCGTTACAATACAACCGGAAGCAACAATATTGCATTTGGTCAAGCAGCACTCTATAAAAATACGACAGCGGGTAATAACATTGCTCTTGGGTCCACTGCTCTTAGAAATAATACCACAGGAGCACCCAATATTGCAATTGGTCAATGCACCCTTTATTTTAACACAATAGGCGATAATAATATTGCTCTTGGTTCCAGCGCACTTAAATGTAATCTTACAGGATATCACAACGTTGCAATTGGGTCTTCCGCACTACTAAGAAATTCAGGCGGAAAAAATAACTTTGCAGTCGGAAAGTGTGCCATAGCATGCAACACATATGGATGCAATAATTTCGCAGTTGGTGAAGAGGCAATGATTTTCAACAAGAACGGTGCATATAATGTTGCAATTGGAAAATCTGCATTAAGATATTCTGCATCTGGATGCCACAACGTTGCAATTGGTGTTTGTGTTATGAGATCAACTTATGCAGGATGTAACAATCTTGGAATTGGTTTTAAAGCACTTTATAGAAATAGAGAATCCAATAACGTAGGTATTGGTTGTTGTGCTCTCTTTTGCACATGTAGTGGTGCAAATAATGTTGCGATAGGTGCATTCGTTTTAAGTAAAAATATTCACGGATGTAATAACATTGGTATTGGATGTAATGCATTATGTTCTGCTGAGGTTGGAAACAATAACATTGCAATCGGTAATACTGCTGGATGTTTAATTTTCTCAGGAAATAACAACGTTATTCTTGGTTCAAATACTGGTGCGTGGGTAGCGAACACATCAAATAATGTGATTCTTTCTGACGGTGCAGGTAATTCAAGACTAACCATCAATAGTAATGGCGCACTTGGTATAGGTAACACAGTTAACTTTGGAACATCAGGTCAATTCTTAAAGACTCTTGGCAGTGGTTCTGAAGTTACTTGGGGTGATGCTGGACTTACAGTTTCCGATGATACAACAACAAATGCAACTAGATATGTGTTGTTTGATGACGCAACATCAGGTGCAGTTTCAGCAGTTAATGTTTCTTCAAGTAAGTTGTATTTCAATCCATCTACAGGAACATTGAATGCAACTATATTCAATACGTTATCAGACGTAAACAGTAAAGAGAACATCGTAACACTTCAAAATGCAATCGAAAAAGTTATGCAATTGAGAGGTGTAAGTTTCACTTGGAAAGATAACAAACACAAAGCAATTGGTGTTATTGCCCAAGAAATCGAAAAGGTTATACCTGAAGTCGTTGCGACAAACGATAAGGGTGTAAAGTCCGTTTCATATGACAGTATTATTGCAATGTTGATTGAAGCAATAAAAGATCAACAGGGAATGATAGATGATATGAAACACAAAATAAATATTTTATTATCACATTTAGGATCATTAGGAGAAAAAGAATGACAGTATATGCAAATTTAGTTAATGGTGAAGTTAAGGGTGTCTATGACCTTCTTCCTTCATGGTGGAATGGTATTGACAAGTTTGACCTTAAGTGTAAAGCGGATGAAAATTTGATGCGTGAGAATAATTTTGTTAAGATTGTTAGAGATACGACTCCATACAATCCAGAAACTCATAAAATGTCAGATTTTCCATACTACACTGTAGAAAACGGTGAGGTCATCGAACATCGAGACATTTCTGAAATTCCACCAGCAGCGCCAGAAACCCCACAAGTATAATTTTTGAAAAATGGCAACTACTAATTTTAAAGTAACATCAACAGATTTAGATGCACTTTTTGAACCTATAGGAGCAAATCCAAAAGGTTCTGATGTTAATTTTCAAGTTGGTGGATTTGACATTTCAAATTATTATGCAACAGCAGGATTAGGAACTCCATACGGCACAACAGGGTTTAAGTCTAATGGTACGGATATTGGAACTCTGTTTGCTGCATTAGGTTCTGTTGTTAGTAGTGGAGACTTTTTATATGTTTGGGGTCGAAATACTTACCGCGGCGAATTAGGTCTAGGAACATCAACTATAAAAAGCTGGACTGCAATTAGTTCAGGATTTGAATTTAGTCTTGGAATTAGATCAGACGGTGCATTGTTTACCTGGGGTCGAAATCAGTATGGTCAACTCGGTAATAATTTTTCTGGCGCATCTGATTACGAACTTAGTCCAGTTCAAATTGGGTCCAGTTCTTGGAGTGCGGTATCTGCTGGTATAAATCATTCGATGGCAATTAGATCAGACGGTGCATTATTTGCCTGGGGACAAAATACTTTTGGGCAATTAGGTGATAACACAACAACCAGTCAATCAAGTCCAATTCAAATTGGTTCTAGTTCTTGGACTGCTATTTCAGCATCTAGAACAAGGACAACTTCACTTGTTGGTGGTTTTGCAATTAGATCAGATGGTGCATTATTTGCCTGGGGTAGAAATCAGTTAGGTCAATTAGGTGATAACACAACAACCAGTCAATCAAGTCCAATTCAAATTGGAACAAGTTCATGGACTGCTATTACCGGATCCGGCGATCACACCGCAGCTATCCGATCAGATGGAGCATTGTTTACCTGGGGTAGAAACACTTCTGGTCAATTGGGAATTGGTGCAACAACTATCTATAGCTGGATTGCAGTGTCAGCATCTGGCGGTGGCGTTCATACTGCCGCAATTAGATCGGATAATACATTATGGACTTGGGGTAGCAATAGTTATGGTAGATTGGGTCTTGGTGATACTGACAATAGATCATCACCAGTTCAAGTGGGAGCAAGTTCTTGGACCGCAGTGGCAGCAGGCAATGATTTTACAATTGCAATTAAATCGGACGGAACTCTTTGGGCTTGGGGTCTCAACACAAGTGGAAGATTAGGTGATGGAACAACAACAGCTAGATCATCACCAGTTCAAATTGGTTCCAGTTCTTGGACTGCTATTGCATCAGGCACTCACACTTTAGCAATTAGATCAGATGGAACTCTTTGGGCGTGGGGTGTGAATACAAACGGTTCAATGGGTGATGGAACATTAACTTCTAAATCCTCACCAGTTCAAATTGGTTCTAGTTCTTGGACTATTGTATCTGCAAGAACAGACGCATCAGCAGCAATTAGATCGGATAGTGGATTATTTGTTTGGGGTATAGGCACCTCAGGAAGAATAGGAAATTCATCATCATTAAGACAATCATCACCAGTTCAAATTGGAACAAGTTCTTGGATAGCAGTGGCAGCAGGCGCAACTCACACCGTAGCAATACGTTTAGGTGGAGGATTGTTTACATGGGGTGAAGGTGGATCCGGACAATTAGGAAGTGGCGCATTAACTGATAGATCATCTCCAGTTCAAGTTGGATCGAGTTCATGGACAATAGTGTCTGCTGGATTTGCACATACATTAGCAGTCAGATCAGATAATACTTTGTGGGCATGGGGCGCAAATTTAGGTGGTCAACTTGGTATTAATGCATCTGGTAATAGATCATCGCCAGTTCAAGTAGGAACAAGTTCTTGGGTAGCAACGTCAGCAGCACTGTCAGCTGGACTTTCACATTCAGTAGGACTTAGATCAGATAATACTCTTTACACTTGGGGATTAAATACGAGTGGTCAACTAGGTGATGGAACATTAACTACTAAATCATTACCTGTTTTAGTTGGTAATAATTTAATTAGTCAATCAAGTCCTGTTCAGATAGGAGCAAGTTCTTGGATAGCAGTGAGTGCTGGTTACACTCACACGTTAGGAATCAAATCTGATTATACATTATGGTCTTGGGGAGTCAACGCTAATGGAGTATTAGGTGATGGAACATTAGGTAATAAATCATCACCAATTCAAATTGGCTCTAGTTCTTGGACAGCAGTAAGTGCTGGGCTTACTCATTCATCGGCTATCAGATCAGATGGTGCATTATTTGCCTGGGGACAAAATACTTTTGGGCAATTAGGTGATGGAACAGTAACAAGTAGATCAAGTCCTGTTCAGATAGGATCAAGTTCTTGGACTATTATAAGTGCTACATATAAACATAACTTAGCCATCAAATCTGACGGAACCCTTTATGCTTGGGGAAATGGAAACTATGGTCAAATAGGTAATGGAAAAGCGTATAATACTCTTTCATCGCCGGTTCTTATCGGAGATAACGTTTTTCCTAAAAGATCACCAACACAGCTAGGAACTTCTACTTGGAAAATTATAGCTCCGGGGTTTACTCATGCTGCCGCAATCAAATCTGATTATACATTATGGACTTGGGGGTCGAATGCAAATGGCCAATTAGGTGATGGAACAACAACAGATAAATTAAGTCCTGTTCAGATAGGATCAAGTTCTTGGACTGCTGTATCTACTAGTGGAACACACACAATGGCTATAAGAAGTGATAATACATTATGGGCTTGGGGATATAATAGTTTTTTTAAAGTATTGGGTACTAGTGACAATCAAAACTATGTTCTTTCTCCATTGCAAGTGGGAGCAAGTTCTTGGACCGCAGTGGCAGCAGGTAGCGCCAGTCAATTTACATTAGCTATTAGATCCGACAATACATTATGGGCTTGGGGATTTAATGACTATGGACAAGTGGGTGATGGAACAACAACAATTAGATCATCACCAGTTCAAATTGGAACAAGTTCTTGGACTGTTGTAAGCGCAGGAAAAAATGGATTTTCTGGAGCGATTAGATCAGATGGTGCATTATTTACTTGGGGAAGTAATACTCTAGGTAGATTAGGTGATGGAACAACAACTTCTAGTTCATCACCAGTTCAAATTGGAACAAGTTCTTGGTCAGCAGTATCGGCTGGTGAGTTTCATATGCTAGGAATACGATCAGACGGAACTCTTTATGCTTGGGGCGCAGGCAACGGCGGCCGATTGGGTCTTGGTGGACCAGTAACCGATTATTCATCACCAGTTCAAGTGGGAGCAAGTTCTTGGACCGCAGTGTCAGCAGGGGGTACCCACAGTTTGGGTATTAGATCCGACAATACATTATGGGCTTGGGGACAAAATAACAACAACCAATTAGGCGATGAAACAAAAGTAGATAAATCAAGTCCAGTTCAACTTGGAACAAACGCTTCATGGATTTTAATTTCCGCTAACTATATTAGCGGCGCAATAAGAAGATTACCATAAAATATGAAAGGATTATTATGCATTTAATTGATCAACAATTAAATTTGATGATAAGAGGAAGATTCGAAGAAGGTTGGAAAATTTCAGAAGAATTAAATGAAAAAACACCAAACGATCCTAGAGCAAGATTTAACCGTGGATGGTTCTTAATTAATCAGGGTAAATTTCAAGAAGGATTTCAGTCGTTGGAGTTTGGAAGATTATTGGGTGTATATGGAAGTTCGAAACCAAATACTACCAAATTGATATGGGATCAAAGTGATTTAAAAGGTAAAACAGTAATCATCAATATGGAAGCAGGATATGGTGATAATATCATCTATGCTAGATTTGCGACTGAAGTATGGAAGCGAGGCGGCAAATGTATTCTTTGTTGCGATAAAACCTTACATTCTTTATTCAGTAGAATTCCTGGAGTTAGTGAGTGTATTACATTAGATCAAGTATCTTCTACGTATCATGATTGGTGGATACCTGCGTTTAGTTGTAGTTGGTTATTTGGTCATGAAGTTGAAAATATACCTAAAGAGCCTTATATTTTTCCTAACACAACCAGCGTTGATTTTTGGAAAAAATTAATAGACACCAAAAAACCAAAAATAGGAATTCGTTGGAGTGGAAACCCAAAATTCGAGCATCAACAGTTTAGAATTTTTCCTCCAAAAAATCTAATCAATCTTGCCAATGAATTTTCGAATTGTCAATTTTATTCCTTGCAAAGAGATAATGATATACAAGAATTGCCTGACAAAATTATTGATTTGCAACATTTGTTGATATCTTGGGAAGATACAGCGGCGTGCATAGAAAGTCTTGATCTTGTAATTACATCATGCACTAGTATTGCACATCTTTCTGCGGCTATGGGAAAACCAACTTGGGTAATAGTTCCAATTCTTCCATATCACATTTGGGCGTATGGCGACAAACATAGTCCATGGTATCAAGACAGTACCAAAGTTTTTAGACAAAAATTTTTTAGTAAATGGAATGAACCATTCGATGAAGTTCGAAAGGAATTAAAATTACTGTATCCAAACGACTAACTATATAATAGTATCGTTATTGTTATATTAATGGAGAAATCATGAGTGACAAAACATTACATTTTATTTCTGGATTGCCGAGGTCAGGATCAACCCTAATCGCCAATCTTTTCAAACAAAATCCCCAAACACACGGAGAACCAGTTACATCACTTGCCTCTCTTGTCGGATCAGTTCATGCTAATTGGAATCAATATGAAACTAATAATGAGTATCAAAATATTGAAGCTAAAATTGGCACGATTAGAGGTATGATGCAAGGATATTATTCTCACATCAATAAACCGATTATTCTTGATAAAGATAGAGGTTGGGTATATCAAATTCCACTATTAGAAAAAGTTCTTGATAGAAAAGTTAAAATTATTGTGTGTGTGAGAAACCCAGCAGAAATTTTAGCTTCATTTGAAAAACTTCGTAAAGAAAATCCGTTGTTCTTTACTCAAGTAGATAAGAATTTGAGAGAGGGTTCAAGCATTGTATCTAGAGCATACTATTACTCAAATCCTGAAGGTCCTTTAGGATTAAGCCATAGAAATTTAAAAGATGCAATTACTATGGGGTATCTAGATAGGTTGCTGTTTGTTGATTACAACAGATTCTGTAGCACACCTAAAGCACAGATGAAACGCATTTATGACTTTTTAGAATTGCCTGCATTTGAACACGACTTTGACAACATTTCTCAATCTGAAGAATACAATGACTTAGCGGTAGGATTGCCAAACTTACATAAAATTAAACCTACACTTGACAGAACAGTGGTTAATTGTGTTGAGTATCTCGGTCTTGAGTTATATGAGCAATACAATCGTGAAATCTTCTGGAACGCTTGGATTTAAAATGACAACACCTGAACATAAAAAATTAAACATGGGATGTGGTTTTAAGAAACTTAATGACCACTGGAATGTTGATGTTGAACCTAAGTGTAATCCAGATCAAGTTCTTGATTTTGAAGTTACTCCATGGCCATATGAAGATAACTTTTTTGAGAAAATTAACGCTGATAATATTCTTGAGCATCTTGGACAAAATCCAAAAGTTTTTACAAACATCATTAAAGAAATGTATCGAGTTAGTAAAGATGGTGCAGAGTGGATTATAAATGTGCCACATCATCGATGTGATTTACAATGGGATGATTATACTCATGTTAGAGTTTTGACTCCTAAAACATTTAAAATGTTCGATCAACAAGTTAATTTTGATTCTATTGAAAGAGGACTTAGTGATAGCACCTTTGGTCTTTATCATGATGTCGATCTTGAAGTTTATGATGTGACATTTAATATGGTAAACTATTGGTTGGGATTACAAGAAGAAGGAATGATCGGACCTAAGCAATTAAATATCAATCTAAATACTATGTCTAATGTTGCTGAAAGTGTGAATATTTTTATTAAGGTTCACAAACCAGGAAGATTGAGTGATTGGCTAAGTAAAAACAGTAAGTGAGTTTGTAATGAAACAAATTTTTTATATTGATGGTGGTGCTGGCAGAATTATCGCTGCCATTCCTGCGCTTCTTAAATTTGCACGTTTAAATCCTAACGCTGATTGGAATGTATTGATTCCAGCATGGGATGGATTGCTTTGGAGTATTCCAGAACTTCAAGACCGAGTATACAGTCTTGACACCAAAGGTCTTTTTGATAACGTCATTTCAAAAGCAGATGTTATTCATAGTCCTGAACCATATCGTGTGCCTGGATATTTTAATCAAAAACTTTCTCTTGCCGAAGCATTTGATCAAGAAATCAACAAGACTACCGATCATTCTGATCTTGGTGCTCCTGTCATGTTCTTCAATAAAGCAGAAATTCAATGGGCAAAAAATACAATTGAAGAAGCAAAGGCTGCTGGCAAAAGAAGCAAGACTATTGTATTTCAGCCATTCGGTTCTGGTGCTCAAGCAACTCAAAACAACAAAGAAATTCTTGATACATCAACTCGCAGTTTGAGTGTTCCTGCATTTCTTTCGTTGTCCAAAAAACTTTCTGCTAGATATAACGTGATTTTCTTTGGTGAACAACATCTACATGTTCCCGAAGATAACGTTACCATTAAAGTTCCTAATGCAGATTTGCGTATGTGGGCATCTTTAATTGATGCTGCGGATTATTTTGTTGGTGTTGATTCTGTCGGTCAACATATGGCAAGAGCAGTTGGAACTAGGGGAACTGTCATTTATGGTTCTACGTTCCCCATAAATACTTCATATCCAGATTACTTTCAGATTCTAGAAAAAGAGGGCGTTAAGAAATACTCGCCAATCAGAATTACAGGACTTGATTCTATAATGGCAGATAGAATGAATGAAAAGTTGATGGACTTCTCTGAAAAGGAAGTAAAAGAGATATACGATTCAATAGTCGCTGACATTGAAAAAAGGTAATTATGTATAACATTATGGCTATAAATCCTGGGCACAATGGCTCAGTTGCATTACTGTCTGACGGTAAATTAATTTACTATTGCGAAGAAGAACGATTGTCACGTATGAAATATGACGGCAATCCATTTCGTGGTATGATTAAAATTCTTGAAGAATATTCGATTGATGAGCTTGTTATTGGTGGAACAAGCCCAGAGTTTGCAAGACTTCCGTGGACAAATGAAGATTCATATAGCGCACTTGTTCGTAAATACAATCCACAAGTAAAAATAACAAATATGGGGCATCAGCACCATGCTGGTCATGCGGCAAGTGCTTTTTATAACTCCGGATTCGAAACAGCAGTTGCAGTTGTTGCAGACGGTGCTGGTTCAGTCCATCAAGTTGCAGTTAATGAGGAACAAGGCGTTGCAGGTTTCGAGACAGAATCGATTTTCAAATGCAGTTATCCAGGCGAATTTGAAGCGCTCTACAAGAGATATGCAGATGGTAGTGCGTTCTATTATGACAATGGTGTTCAAGAGTTTGACAACACAGTCACAATAACGAAAGCATATGAAGCCGTCTCTAATTATCTTGGTTTTGGTTTTATTGAGGCAGGCAAGACTATGGGTCTTGCTCCTTATGGTGAATACGATCCTAAGATTCCTGATTTTTTTGTGGAAGGTAAAGGTAATAAAAATCTTCTGATACCGATGTATCCTGCTGGTGCGATGATTGACGAGAATCGTTATTCTTATTTAAAACGAACTCTCGATCCTGAAGTTTGGCATAATGATTTCACACAAGTATCTGATGTTGACAAGAATCTTGCATGGAAAGTGCAAGACGAAACTCAACGAATGATGGGTGATCTGATTCAAAAAGCAATTGATCTATCTGGCGAAACAAACGTTGTTCTTGCTGGTGGTTATGGATTGAATTGCGTTGCCAATTATTACTACAAAGAAAGATTCCCAAATATTAATTTCTATGTTGATCCAGTTTCACATGATGGTGGCACTGCGATTGGTCTGCAAAACTTGCATGGCACACACATAGTGAATCGACAAAAATTGATAAACTCGATACTCTGTATTTGAGTTTTAATCCGAAGTATGGTCATCTTGAGGAACTAATAAAAAGAACAAAACTCAAGATGCACAATACAAATCCTGGTGTTATTGCTGATTTGATTGTAAATCAGAACATCGTTGCAATGTTTCAAGGTCGTGCAGAAGCTGGTCCTAGAGCATTAGGTAATCGTTCTATTCTTTTTGACCCTAGAAATCCAGACGGTAAAGAAATCGTTAATCGAGTAAAAGGTCGTGAATGGTTCAGACCATTTGCAGGATCGATGCTTGCTGAACATGCAGATGAATGGTTTGATATGCGTGGCATGAAAGAATCACCACACATGATGTATGCCATTAATGTGCATGTCAACAAACTTGGTGAGATTCCTGCAATCACTCACGTTGATGGAACATGTAGAATTCAAACTGTTACGCCAAAACAAAATAAGAACTATTACAATCTCATCAAAGCGTTTCATGAAAAGACTGGCGTGCCAATTCTGTTCAATACAAGTTTTAATCTTGCTGGTGAACCTCTTGTCGAAACGATTGAGGATGCATTAAATACAATAATAAACAGCGACATTAATTATCTTTATTTGCCAGATATTGGTAAAATAATTGTGAAAGAATGACATGAAGAAGTTAAATTTCATTTCTGGTCTACCAAGATCAGGTTCAACAATGTTATCTGCGATTCTTAGACAGAATCCTAGATTCACTGCATCGATGACTGACCCAATGCTTGACATGGCACGAGGCGTTATTCAGACAATTCAGAATGCAACTGGTATGGAAGAATTCGTCACCATTGATAAGAAACGTGAAATTATCAATGCAATGTTTCAAGCATATTATTCAGATGGTCGTGATGTTTGTTTCAATACGAATCGTGGTTGGGCAGCACATACGCCAATGATTCGAACAATCTGGCCGAACTCAAAAATCATTCTTTGCATTCGTGACATTCCATGGATTCTAGATTCAATCGAAAGAATCAATGAAAAGAACCCACTGACTCTTAAAGGTGTCTACGGTGGTCAAGATTTGATTTCAGTTTATGAACGCACACATACCGTAATGAACATTGGTGGCTTTGTAAACGCACCTCTTGCATGCACAAAACAAGCAATCTATTCAAATGAAAAAGATATGATTTGCGTTGTTCATTATGATGCAATCACTAAGAATCCAGAAAATACAATGAGACAACTCTATGCATTCTTAGAAGAACCATACTTCAATCATGATTTCGATAACGTGTCTGACAATTATGACTCTGCATATGTAAACTTTGACAACAAGTTGGGTATGGATGGTCTACATGAAGTCAAGAAAAAAGTTGCACCAGTCAACAGAAAGCCAATTCTACCAGAAGATTTGTGGAGAATGTATTCAGAACAGTCATTCTGGAAGAACAACTTTGATCATATGAAACGTCAAGTTAAGTGGATTGAATAATGGATCGTTTTGAATATAGACTTCACGTATTGAAAAACAATGGAGTCAATATAACCAATTTGTTAGATATTGGCGCATATCGTGGTGAATTCACAAAGATGGTTCATCGAGTATGGCCTAATGTTCGTTCTTGGCAAATGGAAGCAGACGAAAGACAAGCACCATATCTTCAGAGTGATGCTATCTTTGGGCTACTTTCATCAAAACCAAACGTTGAAGTCGATTTCTATACTCTAGGAACCAACTCAATCACAACTGGCAGTTCGATGTATCGTGAATTGACGCCATATTATAATAACCCAAT